>Ga0114934_10003101_pt1 | contig 10436 bp, 7 predicted proteins | sample 4SBtaG_2_FD_99695 | JGI IMG/M metagenome (GOLD analysis project Ga0114934, IMG submission 99695) | Deep subsurface microbial communities from Kolumbo volcano to uncover new lineages of life (NeLLi) - 4SBTROV10_white metaG | ecosystem: Environmental > Aquatic > Marine > Volcanic ...
AACCTTTCCGCCCTTCTTCAGACCACCCCTGACATTCGCCTCCTTTACGGCAAGAAGGCTCGGGTCCTGAATGACCACAGCGTCAGGCTCGTATATCTGAAATTTTATGTCTATCGGCTTCTCATCCACACGGAGGAATGCGGCTACCGGAGCTCCCCTGCGCTCAACACCGAAAATAGGGAAGGCCTGTGAGTACTTCCCCTCGCTGTAAGCAGCAGAGGCGAGAATATTGGCAGCGGTAACTGCACCCTGTCCGCCTCTTCCGTGAAATCTTACTTCGTACATTGTATGCACCTCTCAGACCAATAGACATCAATGACTTAAAAATATCGGTATTATCTCTGGATTTATGGTTCTATGATACCGATTCAGATTAAGCACTCTTGCCAGAATGCTTGCTTAACTGCTCCTTAACCAGATTGTCTGCAATATCCAGAAACTCTCTATCCTTACCTTCCGGAATGGTGGCACCGCTTGCAATGGGATGACCGCCACCCCTCCCACCGACCTTCTCAGCGGCAATCCTGCAGACTTCTGCAAGGTTAAGACCATTTTTGACGAGTTCCTTACTCCCTCTTGAGGATATCTCCACCTTTCCATCAGATATAGAGAGGCCAAAGGAGGGCATATCGTGGTCAAAGAGATACTCCCTTCCAATTCCAGCAACCGCACCGTTAATTACGGCCTCATCGCTGTAGAAATACTGTATCGCTTCTTTTTTCTCCGGAGGGTTGTTCTCCAGTTCTATAAGTCTGGAGCGGACAAGGGATCGGTGTTCTTCTCTGAGAGCAAGAACCTCGCTTTCCACCCCCTCAGTACCGCTCATAAGCTCGAAACCCAGACCCGATTTTTTCCGTCTGCCACAGGCATTTACAAGGCTCGAGAGTTCATCAAGGTTCTGAAGGTTATTGTCTTTAGTTCTATAGTAGTAAACATCAGAAACGAGGTTTTCAATTGTTTCCGTCTCACACCCCTGTTTAATGAGCTGGAGTAGAATGATGGAGTTTATGTAGTTACTTATCCCGAACATTTCTGCATCTGTTTTGTCACTGGTCATCTTTGCAACTTCAAATTCTCTGTCAATATGCGCCCTTCGAAAAAACTCCTCCGTTGCCTGTGCTCTTCCAGTTATGCCTTTTATGAACGGCTCAACAGAATAGAGGAGGGAATCGTATATCGTCTTTCCAGAGAGCCTTAACTGCCTTTTAACCGTTAAAAAGCCCTTTTTAACGCCTTCCTCTGCTATTTCCCTGTTTATTCCAGAAAGACCTCCGATATGCTGTCTGTCCCCGAATGCGCCAGCAAGGGCAAACGGAACAAGGTCCCAGTTGCTGCTATTAAGAGCAAGGGCAAATAAAAAGGCTGTGGTGGATCCGGAGAGATCCTTCATACCATCCAGAGAGAAACGATTTGGATTGATATATATTACCTTCTCTCCCTCTGATATAACCCGGTGGTGATCAAGAACAATGATGTCCATACTCATTTCTTCCAGTGCATCTATGAGAGATGCGCCGATGTCTACAAAGACCATAAGGTCTGTGCCTGAATCGATATAATCTGATATCTCCTCTTCCCCAATCGATTTAACCATCGAGAGATGAGGGGAAAGACCGGCCCTGATGAGGGTCTTCGTTGCCACAAAACCACCTGTAATGCCATCCGCATCATAGTGCGATATGACTCTTACAGTTTTAGTGTGAGAATGGACGACCTCTACTGCTCTCTCGAGTTCCTTCTGCATTTCCTGAGGAATGGAAAGGGAGAGCAAGGATATCACCCTACTCAATTAGCAATCTGGCATTTTTGAGCGAATAGTTCCATTTCTGGGGCAGCAACCCCGTTCTCTTGTAGTACCTGACAAGTCTTCGGATTTTTGCCTCTACGAGCTGAAGCCCGCGCTTGTTGTGTATATCCTTAGGATTGTTCTTAAGATGGTCGTCCAGTGCTATTGCTTTTTTCATCAGATTCTGAAGGTCCTCTGGAAGCCTGAATTCGATACTATTCTCCTTCAGAATTGCAGTTATCTTCTTTCCAGTAACCAGTTTAACGGACGGAATCCCATACTGATCTCTTAGTGTCAATCCTATCGTCGCTGTGGACATTCCTTCTTTTGCGAGCTTTACTACCAGTTCTTCCACATCCTCTGGTGGAAGGGGAATCCATTCCGGAGCCTCTTTCAGGTATGGCCTCTTTGAACCAGATTTTCCTTTTCTTCTTGCATGCATCCTTGCCATTTTTTAAACCTCCATGTGTCTCTGACGAAGGCAGAAAGAGAAGATAGTGCTATACTATTTAAAAGTTACACCGACCAGAAAATAAATGAAAAGAAAAGGGAAAATGGTTTTAGTGTATTCTTCTGTAACCAGCAAGAAGCACGGCAACACCGAGAATCGATATGATACCGATGAAACCGACACCGGGTGAAACAGGAGTCCTTACTGTTACAGAAGTCATATCGCTATCACCCACATATCCGGGCATGCTGGCCTCTGCCACAATTGTATATGTCACATCCTCGCCCTTACTAACATCGGGTGTGAATGTAGTTGTGGCAGCTCCATCCGCGCCGGTTGTCAGAGTCACATTCTGAAGTGCTCCAGAAGCATCCTTGTAGTAGACGACGACAGTTGCACCAGCAAGGCCAGTTCCATTAGCAGCAGTAACAGAAACTGTGAGATCTGTGCTCTCTCCAACCTTCAGAAGAGGTGTGCCGGGTGATATGCTCACTGAAAGCTGCTGCGGGCGTACAATAACCTGTCTGGAGTAAGTCGCAGGGCTGTATCCTTCCATAGTGGCATGGGCTGTAATTGTATATGTGGTCTCTGTGGTTACATCTGCAGAGAATGTTGTTCTAACTGTTCCTGTGGAATCTGTTACTCCATTTGCGTTGGCTATGCTGCCACCTGTGGATGGAGTTATGGTAAATGATACATTTGCTCCCTGCACAGCGGTTCCATCAGATGTAACAGTAACCGTGATATCTGTGGAATCACCCGAGTTGAGGAGTGGTTTGCTGGTGGTCATGCTTACCGAAAGAGACGGAATTACTTCATGAACCGCAATTGCGGTATTCGCCTCTGCAGGGTTGTACTGGAACGCAACGGCCTTTGCATGGATATTTATGTCCATCGCACCTGAAACAGATGCAGGGGCAGTTATATCAACAGTAGCAGTACCGTCAGAGCCAGTTACTACCTCAGTATCACTCAGTGTTCCCGCAGATGCAGAGAGAACAACGGTTGCACCGGCAAAGGGTCCATCCTCATTGGAAACCATAATACTGACAGATGTGCTGTCTCCGGCATCCAGAGATACACTAGCAGGGGTTATGGAGATAGAAAGGTCTCCCAGAACATCTGCCTTAAGGGAGGTGAATGTCCAGAAGTTCCCAACACCGCCAATCATTGCGTTCCAGCCCTTGAATGTATCGTCCTTATAGACCTGAACCTTCTTGATGTAGTATATTACATTAAGAGGTGCTTCATCCGATATAAGAGTCTGGATATGTCTTACAATGGTCTGTCTGGCAGTTGCGTCCATCTCCGAATTTGCATCACTGATAAGAGATTCAACTGTGGCGTTGCTGTAGCCGTTGTTGTGAAGAGAGTTGTATATCTCAGATATGTAAGCAGGGTCCAAGGATATCTCCTGAGGCAGGAGAGCAAGGTCGAAGTTATTGTTGCTCACATTCGTCTGAATATCAGAGGTTGACATGGAGATCTGAGTGGTATTTATCCCTATGGACTGGAGGTTAGAGAGTATCTGTGCACCAATCTGATCCCTCTCTGGCTCCGCACCAACACCTGTCCCCGGCGGCGCATAGATGGTTATATCTATAGGACTACCATCCGGCATATTGAGCCAGCCATCACCATCTGGGTCGTTAAAGCCGGCCTGAGACAGTATCTGTGAGGCAAGGGTCGTATCATAGGCATATCTTGTGACACTGGAGTTGTACCAGAAGGTCATTGAAGGGTGTACAATGGAGTCGCCCTGCAATCCGTAAGTACTTAGAACATTGTTCACAATGAGGTCTTTATCAATGCAGTGAGAAACTGCCTGTCTGAATGCGGTGTTGTTGAAGGGTCCCTTATTCATGTTAAATGCGAGATAGTAGTACTCCAGTTCATTCGTGATAACCTGCTTCCCCTGGTCTGCCAGAGTTGTTTCAATTGTTTCATTGGTTTCAGGGTCCACACCAACAGGAATATTATCTCTTGCCTGATAGGGCTCAAGGCTCGTCCATATGTACTCCAGCGTGGCGCCATCTGCAGTTCCATTTATATAAGCATCTGCGGCTTCATCAAGAGTGCTGTATATATAGACATTAATTCCATCGAGATACACTCTACCATTAAAGTAATCGTCGAATGCTGCAAGCTTCACGACAGTATCATTTGAGCTTACAATGGTGTATGGTCCTGAGCCAACATACTCGCTTCCGACTGCTTTATAGACAGGCATGGTGAGCACATTGCTGAAGAAGGATGCATCCATTGTTGAAAGCTGGAAGACAAGCGTGTGGTCATCGCTGGCAGTTACACTTGAAACACCGGGTGCCTCATTGTAAACATCAACGATATCCCCTGCAACGAGGTCGGTTCCATCGTGCCAGATTATACCGTCCTTTAGAGTCACAGTAATGGTCTTTGCTGTCTCATTCACCGACCAGCTGTCCGCCATCCATGGCTCAACATTCAGGGTATCTGGCATAACTCTGGCAAGAGAGTCATAAACCAGATCAACAATCTTCTGTCCCTCGACATCTGTTGTGGTCGGCGTGAGGTCCAGCGCAGATGAAGAAAGTATTGCAACATTCACTTCACCACCATACTCACCACCCAGAGGGGCTGCATTTGCAGGTGTAAGAAGTACACCAAAACTGCCAGCAATCATTAAGACTACAAGCAAGAGAGCCCCCATAGATGTTTTCAGGCTATTTTTTCCACTTTTTTCGGTCATAAATTCTCCTCCTATTTGATATTCTGAACTCTTCCAGTCCAAATTATTTGTAGAAGGTAATGCAATGTTCATATTTATAGTTTTCGAATACCGAGAAATCTTATGTATGGAAAGCCACTGGAGGGAATTGAACCCTCGACCTACGCCTTACCAAGGCGTCGCTATACCTCTAAGCCACAGTGGCATTTTAATTGTTTATGGCCGTAACTGAGTGATATATTAAAGTTTTTCGCAGAGCCCCAATATCATAGAACGAACAAAGAAAGAGCAAATATTTATAGTAGGAAGACAATCAGGGAGTGGTGAATATAATGAAAATGACAGAGGACGCAGAATTCATAAGAAACACCGTTATGAAGCATCAGAAGTGGTTTGAAGAATCTCTGCCCATGATAGCATCGGAGAATCTCATAAGTCCACTGGCAAGAGAGATGCTTATTTCGGACCTTCACGACAGATATGCAGAAGGATGGGTACATGAAAGGTACTATAATGGAAACATATATGTCGATCAACTGGAAGAGAGGATAATGAGTATGGCCAGAGACCTCTTTGGTTCGAAGTTCGCCGATGTGCGACCAATATCCGGAACAGTGGCCAACATGGCTGTTCTGTTCGGATTCACCAAACATGGGGATACAATCGCAACACCAGCCCTCTCTGACGGGGCCCATATAAGCTCCGCAAAGTTTGGAGCGGTGGGATTCAGGGGTGTTTCCACTGTAAACTACCCGTTTGATAGGAAAGAGATGGTAACTGATGTGGAAGGGGCAAAAAAACTAATTCTGGAACACAAACCAAAGCTCTGCCTCTTTGGCCGATCGGTATTCCTCTTCCCCGAGCCTCTGGAAGAGCTGAAACCGACGATGGAAGAGATTGGATGTACAGTATGGTATGATGCGGCCCATGTCCTTGGGCTGATTGCTGGGAAGAGATTTCAGGACCCTCTGAGAGAGGGAGCAGAGATAATAAGCGGAAGCACCCATAAAACCCTCCCCGGCCCTCAACATGGGATAATCATCGCAAATCCAAAGAGTGAGAAGAACGAAAAGAGGCTGAAAAGAGGCGTCTTTCCCGGAGTTACAAGCAATCACCACCTTCATGCAATGGCAGCACTCGGTATAGCACTGGCTGAGCATAAGGAATTCGGAGAGGCATATGCCAGTCAGACCATAAAGAACGCACAGGCCCTTGGACAGGCGCTGTATGAGAGAGGCATCCCGGTACTCTGTGAGCACAAAGGGTTCACGGCGTCTCACACCATTGCGGTAGATGTTTCCGAATTCGGTGGTGGTGAGCTCGTGGCCAACAATCTGGAGAAAGCAAACATAATATCAAACAAGAACCTCCTGCCTGAAGATAAGTCACCTAAGCACCCCAGCGGGATACGGCTTGGAACCCAGGAACTAACAAGAGTGGGGATGAAGGAGAAAGAGATGTCAGAAGTCGCCGAACTGATTGCCAGAGTGGCAAAAGGAGAGGAGCCAAAGAAAGTAAGAGAGGATGTAAAAGAGCTCAAAAAGGATTTCACACGGATCCATTACTGCTTTGCTAGTGGAGAAGAGGCATACAGATATTACAAACTGGTCTAAATAATTGGGTGGGTACATGAACAAAAGTAGCCTTCTGATGCTGAAAATCGGCATAATGATGGTAAATATACTGATTGCAACCCTCTTCTTTACAGCCATAATCCCTCCTCTTACCGGGAGCATAGATGTTCAGCTGCCTGAAGGGAACAGCATGAACTGGGAGGTATATGGCCATAATATCTCTGTAAACACGACTGTAACAATCATCAACAATGCATACTACAGCATTGAAGGAACAAAGGTCTGGATAGATATAACCAGCGGCCCACTTCTTCTGCTCAATAAAACAGTGGAAATTCCTGAGATTAAAGGAGGAAGCGAGATCAATGAGCCAGTAAGTCTGGTCTTCGATATGAAAAAAATATACAATGAGGGAGGGGAGGACCTGATATTCTCCGATGCCGAGATAAACATCAATGTTAATGTTGTGGCCTTCTACACCCTCAGAACCATAGAATTCACAGCTGAATACACGGATATATACCCATGGGAAGCACTGATTAAAGAGATGACGGTGGACCTTCAGAATGTAACATACGATAGCGGAATAAACGGGCTCAGCGTGAGGGTACCATATGTCGTGGAGACATCCTCTCTTCTTTCTGGAAAAACAGCGGATGTGGAGATTATTCTGACCAATGAAACAGGAGAGATTACCCGGGACTATGAGACCGTGGACCTGGGAATCAGAGAGTATGGAAACCTTGAATTCAACATCCCGGAGAGCAGACTTAACGACCTCCTTACCCGAAGTCAGAATCTGAATCTTCATGCAACGATTAGTCTTGCAGGTCAGGGTATAGTGAAGGATTATCCATACAGGTGGGGAGCACCGTTCAACAACCTTACAATCTCTGGCCCATACATATCTGGAAGCAGTGTATATACAAACTTTGAGTTCGACAACGATATGAACAGAGGATTGAGCATCCGCCTCCTTACGGAAGTATTCGATTCCTCTGATTCACAGATTGGATACGGGAGCGATAGCTTCGATGTAACAGCTGGCCAGCATGTCTTCAGATCCGTGGAAACGCAGATAACTGGAAGTACATCACCATCCTACGCCAGAATTACAGTGGAAGAGCTGAACAGCGGAATTCACTACACCATCATAGAGGAGGTGAGCTGATGATAGAGGCAGAAAGAGAAAGAAGTACAGTTGCTGGAGTTTTTTCTGCAACTGGTGCTGCAATAAAGTACATTGCTCTTCCCCTCTTACTTATATACCTCGTTCAGAGGCTGCTACCCGACCTGAAGATGGACTTTTCATCCTTCATTGCAGGCACGATAATCGTCGGTCTTGCGCTCATGACTGCAGGATTCATATACGGCTACTACTGGAAGGGGAGCCAGAAAAGGCTTATAGCAGGGCTGCTTGGGGTCATACTTGCAGACATCTGGATACTGGTAATAGTGGGCACTTTTAACATCGGAGCAAGCTTTGAGTCGTTCTCATTCCGCCTGAGTATGGAGGGCATGTTCCTCATAATTGCAGCGGGAATCTCACTGAAGGGATTATACCATTTTGCGGAATATAAGGTATATAAGAGAGAAATCGAAGATGAGGAAGCAAGACGAAGACAGATGCAGCAATATCAGAGTGTACAGTACCAGAATTCCCAGCCATATCCTCAACAATACCCACAGCAGCAGAGTTATGTGCCCCCTCCACCGCCTCCACCATCTGAGGAGCGTGAAGCTGTAAAAGAAAAGGCGGAGAAGATAGAATTCAGACCCTATAGTGAGCTGAAAAGAGAAGAGAGTGATTCAATAGAATGGAAAAAACCGGAAGAAGACTGGGAGATAAAGCCACATCACAGAAATAACGAATAATCGAGATTAATCGATGCGGGTCATCAGGCTTTCCTGCATCCTGCATGCCATACATAACTCGCCGTTAGCCGGCTCCCCACAGCGCCTGCACCTGCCGAGGGAAACTGGCGGATATTTCTTTACAAGCAGAGGCTTTATCTCGTCATAGCTCTTTAATATGGAGTATCTGGAGCCGGGGGTTTCATCCTCCAACCGGTTTATGATATCGCGAAATGTGTTTCTGAGCGCCTTCTGCCTGTACGGGCATTCTTTGTCGCTGAACGGGATGTTGTTAATCATCACATAGAGATAGGATTCCTTCTCAGGTATCAGACGAAGTGGCTGTATTCGTGGCACAAGACCAGGCTGGACATGCTCGTGAGGTCCCATCCTTGCAAGCCTTTCCATATCCCCTCTTGCAATGTTCATGATTATGGACTGCGCCGCATCATCAAGATTCAGACCGGTGGCGAGCACATCCGCTCCGATATCTCTCGCAACAGAGTTCATGGCCTTTCTTCTGAACACACCACAGTAGGAGCATGGTGTTATCTGGTCATCCTTCCTCACAATATCATCCAGATTGAATCCCAGCATCTCTTTAAAGGAAATAATGTGATGCTCAATACCCAGCTGCTCACAGTAATCGGCCACCAGTTTCAGTGTTGCAGGACGATAGTCAGCAATCCCCTCATCAACAGTGATTGCCTCGAGCTCCAGCCCTCTTACACCGGAAAAAAAGCGATTAAGGAGATAAAGTGATAGCATGCTGTCCTTACCACCAGAAACGGCCACAGCAATCTTTTTTGTTCTCTTCAGGTCTATCTGTCTGCGCAACTCCTTTTTAACCCTGCGTTCAACAAACTCCGTAAAATGCTCGGGACATAGATGAGCTCCGCTGTATCGTATGTAAGTAATCGCTTCCCTGCCGCACTTATCGCACTTCACAATAACTCAAGAAATAAGGGCTATAAAAAGGTTACATCAAAAAATAGAGGAAAAAAAAGGGTTTGTTTAGATGTCGCTGAGGTCTATTACATCACCTTTATCCTCGTCCTCATCCTCTGCAGAATCTTCCTCAGACTCAGAGGACGGCTCGGATTCCGGCTCAGAATCTGACTCGCTCTCCTCCGCAAATGGAATCTCTTCTGTTTCAGGGCTCTCTTCCTCAGCACCCTCGTCTGAAGGTGCAGATTCGGCCTCTTCAGCAGATGGCTCCTCACCTGTTTCTTCAGGGGCCTCTTCAAGACCCTCCTCCGGGGCAGGTGTGAATTCAGCCTCTTCCTCTACTGGGCCTTCGGTCTCGGGCTTTCCTCCCCTGCCTCCCATAAACATCTTTGCGAGGAAGCCGATAATCAGGCCGATTATTAAGAGAACCACTGCCAGTACTCCACCGCCAGCAGTAAGAGCAGGTGCGCTCTGTGCAGGTGCAGAAGTACTCACAACAGGTATGAGGTCTGCAGATGTGTAATCCACAGTGTATGTCCTCTCAACACTGTTCCCCATCGCGTCCATGGCGGTTATCACAATCACATTGCTTCCCGGTGAAAGAGAGACCGTTGTTGTGAAACTGCCGTCGCTGCCAAGCATTACCTGCTTTCCGTTTACCAACAGCTTTGAAGCGCCGGTTGTACTGCCGCTTATGCTGAGAGAGCTGCTGGCAGATGTTGAAGGCACTGTTGCAGAGAGTGTTGGCGGTGTGCTGTCCAGTGTAATGGACTTCTGCAGAGTGTATGAATTGCCTGCCGCATCGGTCACGACTATTGTGAACTCATTGGAACCCTCGAGAAGAGTTACAGGCAGAGAGAAGGTACCATCAGCATTCACTGTTACAGGAACTCCGTTGATAGTCACGCTTACAGGACCGACTTCACTGTCAAGGCCAGTCACTGTTCCAGATATGACAGTTTCACTGGAAGAAACCGCAACAGGAACGACAACGGTCAGACCCGGAGCACTGTTGTCCATGAATATGGTTCTTGTTACCTCTGCAGTATTACCTGCAAGGTCCGTCGCAACCACATCAACAATAGTCTGTCCGGCAGATATGGACATCCTGTACTC
>Ga0114934_10003102_pt1 | contig 10432 bp, 6 predicted proteins | sample 4SBtaG_2_FD_99695 | JGI IMG/M metagenome (GOLD analysis project Ga0114934, IMG submission 99695) | Deep subsurface microbial communities from Kolumbo volcano to uncover new lineages of life (NeLLi) - 4SBTROV10_white metaG | ecosystem: Environmental > Aquatic > Marine > Volcanic ...
ATCTTTTCGCGAAGGGCGTTGTTGTAGAACCTTGAAAGAGATGACTATTCCTGCGATTCTACGCCTAGCCCTTCACGAAAATCCACGCACTCAAAACGGGCATTCTTGAACGTGAAAGGTATAACTCAGCGAGTCGCTACCTCGTGAAAGATTTTGGGACATCCGAGTCAACCACAATCGACTCACTCATGCGACGACCATTATTGCCCCGATCGTCCTTGTATCTGCGTCCGTCACGTCTCCGTATGGCATTTAGGAGCGAGGATTCAATCATATACGAATCCTGACTTGTCTTATTATCCGTCTTCTGCGTTGCAGCAACAGTTGCGTAGCCCTGCTATGCGCCTGTTGCTACGCCTTGAAGACAAACAATAATCCTGCGTCAATCTTTCGCATATTATTAAAACCTCGCTCCTTAGTACACGCTACGCCAGGATTCCCACACATTACAGTAAGGCGTTTTAGTTGTTAATGTAGATTCCCTCTGGCGTTCTGCATGACGGACTTCCAATATGACCTACTCCTTCCGGATACGACCAGTCTTTGTGTTCAATTTCCCTGGCTGGCAAGCGAACAATGTCATTATTTTCCAGCCAGTGGTTGTTGATAAATAAACTGTAAACTTCCCCTATCGCTGTTCTTCAGGATGATTTCACCACCTAGAATCTTCGCGATTTCCTGACAGATTGCCAGACCAAGACCGGTACCGGATTCCAGAGTATCCTGCGTCCGGTAAAATGCCTTCGAAACCTGTGGAATATCTTTCTCTGGGATCCCCGGACCACTATCCTCAACCAACAGCACCGCCTTGTCTTCGTGTGTGAACAAACAGATGTCTACTTTGCCGCCGGGTGGGGAATAGCGGATTGCATTGTCAATGGCGTTACAGACCAATCGGCCCAGCATTGCATTGGCATCCAGAACGGTTAACGGTTCCTCTCGTAAAATGCCAATATCGATGGTCTTTTCTTCCGCAAGCGGATAGACACGGGCAATAGTTTCGCGCACGAGTCGATTCAAAGAGACCGGCACAGCAGGTCTACACCGGTCGGCCTGTATGCTTGCAAGGTCGAGAAGCTGACTAATTAATGTACCTAAGCGCATTATTCCTTCCTGAAGTAAGGTCTGCCGTTTTGAGCGTTCCTCCGGCGTGGGTGCCCGGTCTACATTATCTGCCAGTAGCGAAAGAGCGGCGACGGGTGAGCCCAATTCATGCGCTGCATCGGTAATAAAGCGTTGTTGCTGTAACAATATTCGCCTTACCCGAGACAGTAGGTGATTGATGGATTGCAAAAACGGTGTTATTTCGTCAGGAATGTTGTTGTCCGGGAAAGGGTTGAGATTGGTTTCATCGCGCTGATTGACTAGGGTTGCCAGCGACCGGAGGGGTTTAAAACGATCTCGGATAATGAAATTAACCAATGAGAGTATGAATACGGTCAGTAACAATATCGGCAGTAAGGCACTTAGCGTATTTTGCCAGGCGACTTCATCGCGCTCCTCTGTTTGTTGTGCAATCGCGAATCGCCAATCTCGATGCTGATTCTTGGCAGGTACCGTCTGGATCAAGACCCGCCACTCATCATCGCCACTCTGTACGGTATAGATCCCATCGGCATAGTCTCCGAATGATATCGGCGTTTCAATATTTTCGCCATCGATACGCTGGATAATAATAGTGTCTTCCCTAATTACACCTTTTTTTCCAATACCCTTCACTAACGGCGGCGTCCCTGAAAGTTGACTCTTTCTAACCAGTGCGGCGATGTCGTGCAGCATATTATCCTGCATTTCTCGGGCTTCATGAAATGCCAGCAGCCCTGAAAAAACGCCCACGACTATCGCAAACAACAAAGTAGAAAGCATAATCCAGCGATTTAGGTCACGCTGAAGAGAATGGTTTATTGTTCTTTGGCGACCATCCATCCGGCACCTCTCACATTTTTAATCGTCTCCGCGCCAAGTTTTTTGCGCAGCGCATGAATTAAGAACTCTACCGCGTTACTTGCCACCTCTTCATTCCAACCATAAATTCGATCTTCCAGTTCAGCGCGTGACAAAATGGTCCCTGGGCGCAGTATCAAAGCATGCAACAGAGAATACTCACGCGCGGATAATGTGAAGTTCGTTCCGTTTTTAATCACTTCCCGGGTTGCTGGATTTAAGTCCAGAATGCCGTTCGAAATCATCGGATTGGAGATTCCTTGATTGCGGCGCGTTACCGCACGCATGCGTGCCAGCAGTTCATCGATCGAAAAAGGTTTTACCAGATAATCATCCGCGCCGTGATCCAGGCCTTTGACACGATTTTGTACTGTATCGCGGGCAGTAATGATAATGACCGGTATCGAGTTACCGGTCTGGCGGATCGTACGCAGTACTTCAAACCCATCCTGAAACGGTAGGCCAAGGTCAAGCAACATTAACGCATAATTTTGGGTTTCTACTGTAAATAGAGCGCTCCTTCCGTCCGTAACCCAGTCCAGTGCGTATGCGGCATCCCGCAATGCCTGCTGAATGGCGGTACCGATCAGTTGGTCATCTTCCACAAGTAGAACTCTCACGGCGCATCAAACTCGTCTAAAAAACGGTATCGCTGACCCTTTATTTGCCAATCGCGACAGTACAAGGTGGCTAGGAGAATATCCGAGAATGGAGAACCTCCTAGGCGATAAAATATTTGAATTCTCATTTACTCTCGACATTAAAGAATGCGCTAAAATCACAGATTAAACGCAATGACTTAGTGGCACCTTAGGAGCGAGGATTCAATAATATACCAATCCTGACTTGTCTTATTGTCCGTCTTCTGCGTTGTAGCAACAGTTGCGTAGCCCTGCTATGCGCCTGTTGCTACGCCTTGAAGACAAACAATAATCCTGCGTCAATCTTTCGCAATTTATTAAAACCTCGCTTCTTAGCGTCAATGGATCAATTGTGATAAATCTTAAATAGCATGGTTATCGTATTTAGAGAAAAAAGCGGATATTCGTTCCAGAAGGCTATTAAAAATACCTTCAAAGGCTTAATCATCAATCTATTAAGCATTTTTATTTCTCACTGCTAATGAACAGCTAAGTATCGGGTCGCAAACTATTCGGCAAATGGATAGCAATGGATGCGATTCTACTGGCTTTGTGGAACAATGCCAGCTTCCGGGAAGCTTTAACAGAAGTCAGCGGAATTTTTCAAGCTATTCCGTCAAGGCAACTTCTTTGGTGTGCAAAGACCCGATTATCGGTGCTTCACTGAAGCAAGCAGGGAGATTATGTTGAATACACAAGAGCGTTTGGTAAATCTATTTGAATATAAAAAACCGTCTTAATTGGTCCGCAGTTGCTTTGGGGTTTTTGTGTTTCAGTCGACTTTGTTGGGTATCCGCCGAAGAGGAGGTTACCGGACCGGAACCTTTGGTCGATGTGCATATCGAGACGGTCAAACATGCGCAGTTGCATCGCGGATTAACCTTTTATGGAAGGGTTGTTCCGGAGCGAGCGTCCGACTCCCACCATGCTGCGAGTGCTATCATTGCAGCCACCCTCTCCGGACAGGTTATTGACGTACCGGCCATCGAAGGCGAACGGGTAGAGGTTAACGATGTTCTGGTTAAACTCAACAGTCGTCAAGCGGATGCTGTTGTTCAAACGGCCAGGGCTTCGCTCAAACAGTCGCAAGCTACTTATGCCCGGCAACGGAAACTGGCCAAACTGGAAGGCACCTCGCGCAAAAAACTCGAACAGGCTCAACAACAACAAACCCAGGCGGAAGCCAGCGTAAAAGAGGCGCAAACCTTGCGAGCATTGCTCGACATCAGGACGCCAATCAGCGGAATCGTGTTGCAGGTCAATGTCCGACCGGGTGAAACTGTTTTGGCAGGTGCTCCGGTGGTGGAAATTGAGGATATCGATCGATTGACAGCAGAGATACAAATACCGGCCAGCCAGCTTGCGGCGGTACAAAACGGGCAGGAAGCGGCTGTGCAAACCAGCGGTAAGGCTGTCCAGAGTACGGTTAATTATATCGGAAGGCGTATTAATCCAGTCACCGGAACAGCGCTGGCGCGTATTAGCCTGCCTGCTGGTTCGGGATTATATTCCGGGCAATTCGTTCGGGTCCAGGTGGTTGTAGAGAAACATACGGGCCTGGTCGTGCCGATCAGCGCGGTGCGATACCAGGCGGATGGTTCGGGGATGGTTGCGGTGGTTACCCATGACCAGGTCAATCTCCAACCGGTGACACTGGGTGTCGAGGACAAGGATCAAGTGGAAATAAGTGGTAAAGGGATTCGTGAAGGCATGCAGGTGGTGACGTTGGAGGCTTATGGCCTGCCGGATCACGCCCACGTTCGTATTATCAAGCAGTGAGCGGACAATATGGCTGATTCGGCACCAGGAAATAAACCACACACTGGTGGTTCCACGCCGGGACGCTTCGCAATTCGTCACGCGAAAGCGATCGTTTTTATCTGTCTTGTGCTTTGCCTGGCGGGCATCTATGCGGCCGTTTCCATGCCATCGTCGGTTTTTCCGCAAACAGATTTCCCCCGCGTGGTTATCCTGGCGGATAACGGTGTGATGCCAGCCGATGAAATGATGGCGCGCATTACCCGTCCGATTGAGGAGGCAATGAAGGATATTCCAGGTTCGGTGACGATTCGTTCGGCCACCGGGCGCGGTTCCGCTGAAATTAACATATTTTTTAACTGGCAGGTAGATATGCACCGCTCGGAACTCTATGTGCTAGGGCGTTTGGCACAGATTCGGAGTAAATTGCCAGCAACAGTAAAAACCAATGCCTTGCGGCTAACGTTTTCAGCATTCCCGATCATCGGCGTCAGTTTAATTAGCGATCGGCGTGATATCACCTGGCTGTGGGAAAAGGCCCGTTACGAGCTCAAGCCGCGGTTTTTGCGTATTCCCGGCGTGGCGCGAGTCGATCTGGAAGGTGGACGCAGACCGGAATTCCAGGTCCTGATCGACCCGCTCAAGCTGGCATCGCTGGGTCTTAGCCCGCAAGAAGTGGTGACCGCATTGCAACGTGGTAATACCATCGTACCTGCGGGCATGCATGATGAACGGCACACACTCTATCTCACCGTAGTTGATGGACGCGTCTATACACCGCAGGAAATCGAAAATCTCAGTGTTCGTATCAAGCAGGGCCATACTGTTCGGATTCGGGACTTTGCCCGTGTCGAACGCGGCCCCGAACCTGCCTTTATCGTTGTGACCGCTGACGGTCATGACGCCGTATTGCTAAATATTCGTAGCCAGCCAGATGGCAGCACTCTTGAAATTGCGCGGCAACTGCGTAATGAACTGCACAAACTGGAAAGCGAACTCCCGCCGGATGTTAAACTGGCTGTTTATTATGATCAGTCGGAGCGCGTACTTGAATCGGTTCACAGTGTACGGGATGCGATTCTGTTCGGACTGTTTCTATCGGTGCTGATCATTTATTTATTTCTAAAGAACTGGCGGGTTACCGTGGTCGCCATTCTGGTCATCCCAGTGACTATTCTGGTGACGCTGGTCGCGATGTACATTGTCGGCATGACCTTCAATCTCATGACGCTCGGTGGCATTGCTGCCGCAATCGGCCTGATTATTGACGATGCCATTGTGGTGGTCGAGGCAATTTATTCGCGTGTTGCATCGGGCCTGTCGAGGCAACGGGCCATCGACACGGCAATGGCAGAAATTATCCATCCATTGGTTGGTTCAACACTTACCCCGGTCGTCGTTTTTCTGCCGCTGGCCTTTCTCGTAGGAATTGCCGGTGTTTTTTTCCGGGCTCTGGCCATGACTATGGTGGTCTCGTTGTTAACCTCACTGGTATTAGCGCTAACCTTAACACCGGCACTTGCGTCCTGGTTACTCCCCTCACGCAAACATATTGTGCATGGGCATACAGCCGATACGGAAACTGGATTTATCCTGCTTCCGGTCAAAAGACTCTATGAACGCAGTCTTCAGGGCGCACTTCGTTTTGGTCATTTGACCATTGGTCTGAGTCTGTTGGTTATGATTTCAGGTGTAATGCTGTACGATCGGCTTCCCAACGAATTTCTCCCGCCAATGGACGAAGGGGGTTTTGTCATTGACTACCATACACCATGGGGCACCAGCCTTGAGGAAACCGGTCGGCAATTAAAGATTGCCGAAGCCATACTCATTGAAACCCCCGAGGTGGAAAGTTATTCACGGCGTACCGGTGCGCGTCTTGCGGAGGGTATCGCCGAACCTAATACCGGTGATATTTTGGTTAAACTTCACACGGTCCGGAATCGCGAGACGGAAGCCGTGATTGCCGAATTACGACGCAAATTTATTCAGTCGGTTCCAGGTATTGAATGGGAGTTCCCGGGTATCCTCAGCGACCTGATTGGCGACCTCACCTGGTCACCGTCGCCAGTGGAAGTAAATGTGTTTTCGACAAATACCGACTTTCTCCAGCGGATAGGCCCGCAAATCAAGGACGTACTGGATGAAGTATCCGGTGTAGTAGATACTTTTGACGGACTTGTCATAGCGGGTCCTTCATTAGCTATCCGGGTCAGGCACCTGGACGCACGCCGTTTTGGCCTCACCGCGGCGGATATTGCGGCGGCGGTCAACACCATGATGTTGGGTACTACCGCTTCATCGGTTTTGGCGGGAGACCGGATCATTAACATCCGGATACTGTTCGACCCACGGGAAACGACCCGTATCAGCACGCTTGGGTCCTCCGCCATTCGTGCGCCGGATGGGCGTCTGATCCAGCTCTCCCAGGTAGCGGATATTCAGGAGACACCGGGGCAACTTGAAATGCGGCGTGAAAACCTTCGGGAGAACATCGCTGTCAGCGCACGGATCGAGGGCAACGATCTGAGCGGCACCATACGGGATATTCAGGAACGGTTAAAGGATACACTGTCGTTAGCTCCCGGAACCATCGAGTTTGGCGGCTTGTTCAAACAGCAACAGGAATCGTACCGTAACTTGTTGCTGGTGCTGATTGCGGCTCTGCTGCTGGTCTATATCGTTCTCGTGGTTGAGTTCCGTGGTTACCGTGCGCCACTCGCCATTCTTGGTGGTTCAATTTTGGCGTTGTTTGGCGCGGTGCTCGGTCTGATGATGACCGACACGTCGCTTAATATCGTTTCACTGCTTGGCGCGATAATCGGCGTCGGTATTGTTGCAAAAAATGGCATCCTGATGTTGGATTTCGTAGATCATTATCGTAGCGAAGGAAAATTCTTACATGAAGCCCTGGTGCTTGCAGGAAAACGGCGTCTGCGCCCTGTCCTCATGACCTCTCTAGCCGCGGCACTGGGTATGTTACCGCTTGCTTATGGGGTCGGAGCGGGTGCCGACATGCTGGAGCCTCTGGCGATCGCGGTGATTGGATCTCTGGCAATATCTGTGCTGCTTTCCTTGATTGTGACCCCTGTATTGTATGCGTTGATGCATCCACATTCAGTAGATTAATGAATCTGGACTGCACTTTAACCTGGGTACTGCTGGCCTCGCTTTCCTACAGATTTTCTTGGCTGAGTCTGGAACTGCGCGGAATCCGATTAACCCGCTTCCTACAGAAATTTGGACAAAATTAATGTGTTATCTGCATAGTGGAGTTGTGTATGTTTATTCGTAAACTACGGCTGATTTTTCTAGCTATGTATGCTTTGGCCCTGCCACCCGGATTCGCCGATTCTCCGGTCATTTTGGCTAACCTCAATCCTATTGAGGTTGATACTGAATTGAGCTTTCCCGATTTGGTGGATGCGACCCTGCAACTCTATCCCGATAGCACCTGGCTTAACACGCTGGAAGAAGAAGCAAAGGCCATCGCACAACGCAGTGAAAGCTGGTTTGCCGGTTCGCCAACCCTGGTACTGGCGTATCAGGAAGCCTCCAGTGGAACCTTGCATATCGGAGATGCGGTGATTGGGGCTCCGCTTTGGAACTTTGGACAGCGCGACGCGGAAAAAGCACTGGCGCAACAAGCTCAAAGGAGCGCGCAAAGCCAAAAAGATCTAACCAAACTTACCGTCACGGGTTTGTTAAGAACTGCGTTATGGAATATGTCACTAATGAATCTTCGCGACGAGCAGGCGCTCTCGGATTACAAGACGAGCCAACTTTTAGTCACGGAGATTGAAAAACGCTACAAGTTGGGAGAGATGTCGAAATCCGATTTACTGTTGGCGCAAGGCGAATTGTTGCAAAAACGGTTGAGTTTGGTGCAAGCCGAGGCAGAAGTCATGCGTGCGCGAAAATTGTATATCAGCATTACGCAATCCAATATTATCCCTGGGCACTTTAACGAAAGCCTGTTCGGTCTGAGCAAGATAGAGCAAAACCATCCTGGGTTACAGGCTATCAATAGTCTGATCGATAGAAAACGAGCTGAAATAGACGCTATACGACTGACTGGATCGGGTCAAAACGTACTATGGATGGGGGTTAACAGCGATCACGGTGATTCCCGTAGTAACCGCACGGAAAGCTTTAATATCATGCTTGAAATACCGTTCGGTGGTAACGCGCATCTGGCGCCTAAAATTGCTGCCGCCCATGTAGCCTTGAATAAATTGATTGCGCAGCGAACTCAGATTTCCAGAGATTTGAATCGCATGCACCAGGAAGCTGAACAGAACTTACAGGTCAACCAAGCCGAATTGGACATTGCCAATGAACTGAAGCAGGTCGTCGAGCATAATATGAAAATAACCGAGTTGAAGTTCTCGGTCGGCGAAATCGACCTGATTGATTTTTTGAAGATACAGTCCACAACCCAGCGGGCAATATTAAACGCTAAACTTCATTCGATTACCCGACAGCGTAACATCGCGCTTTATAATCAGTCTGTTGGTGCGATGCCATGAGTTTCGATTTTTAACCGTTGTTAATTCAGTTGATCTGCATGATTTTTGATGCATTGGGTCAAAAAGCCCGGTACTTCACCGGAATCGATGCACCGTATTACAGTAAGATTGAGTAAAGCGTTTCGGGCCATGCCCGATAGGCGCAATTTCGACTCGCATATCGGACGGACTGAGGTTGCAGATGAGATTGTTGGCCCCAATTTTACTGAATTATGGATTAGCTTAGACCCCGATGTGGAAAACAATAAAAATCGGTCAGCAAGCTAGCCCATATACCTCACCAAAGGGCAAAATGCCCGCGCCGAGATAGGTTTCCACAAGCGGTTTTCTAACCGAGGAAAATAAGTTCAGCAAAATTGATCCTAGTCAGGTCAACATTAACAGGGGGTGCTCTACGATACAATGATTTGAAATGGTCCCAGAATGAAAACGTATAAAACAACATTTACCGTTAACAGGCTTTGGCAGATATTGTCGCTCAGCTTAATCGTATCATTTACCTTTTTACTATTTTTCGGTAGACAAATTTATCTTAAAGCCCCTCCAATTCCCGAGAATATTGCAACAGCGGGGAGTGTTATCGTTTATTCGCGTGATGATATAGAACGCGGTCAGAATATTGGGCAGTCCCTGGATGGAAGGGCTGGTGTGGGCACGTGTTCCTGGCGATATCGTCTTCGCAATTGGTGTATTCGCCTTTGCGGCGTTTGTTTATCAGGCGTTTAATAAACCCATAGAAGGATGTTCTACGGTCCAATCCGATGTTGATTGATTGAAGGATTTCGTTGCACATACAAGCAGTCGTTAATCGATTAATTCTTTATTGAGCAATACATATAGCTTACTGGTAATGATTTCATTATCATGCAGATCTTGTAGGGTATCTTTGCGGAATGTACACAGCAATGCTACTAAGGCTTGCTCATTCATATCATCCAGTAGCGCCTGGTTGGTTCTAAGCTCTTCTTTTATATGTTGCTCGGCATCGTTTTTTAAATGTTGGTAAATCGATATAACGTCCTGTATAGCTTGTTTATCATCGAAAATCTCAACTAATGAGGACTTTTCCAATGACGATAATTCATCAAGCACTTTATTAATCACTTTGCATTGAGTCCGATAGTAAAGATAAAGTTCCTGCGATTTATTCTGATTGCCTGGCAAAAACAGCATCCGCCGAATGCGGGATGTCAGGCGCACAGCCCGAGTATCAATATAGGCATTGAGTGATTCCAATTTTTCTCGATCCTGTTCAATCCGCTCTGTTTGGGTTTCCAGAATATTCGAATGCCTTGTATTTCTCAAAATATCATAACCGAAGGGGCTATCCCATGTCCTAGCCTTGCCCTGTTTTATGGAGGCTGAATATGGATACAAATGTGATTGCAATTGTTGCATAAACCACTAGGGAAGGAGGATTCAATAATATACGAATCCTGACTTGTCTTATTGTCCGTCTTCTGCGTTGTAGCAACAGTTGCGTAGCCCTGCTATGCGCCTGTTGCTACGCCTTGAAGACAAACAATTATCCTGCGTCAATCTTTCGCATATTATTAAAAC
>Ga0114934_10003103_pt1 | contig 10429 bp, 17 predicted proteins | sample 4SBtaG_2_FD_99695 | JGI IMG/M metagenome (GOLD analysis project Ga0114934, IMG submission 99695) | Deep subsurface microbial communities from Kolumbo volcano to uncover new lineages of life (NeLLi) - 4SBTROV10_white metaG | ecosystem: Environmental > Aquatic > Marine > Volcanic ...
ACGTACATTTAAGATGCTAGATATGTGGTACAAAAATTATAAGACTCAAATAGAATCAAACCCAAAAAAGAATTGGCCATATGATTGGCCAAGCTCATTATGGTATTGGGATACATTTGCATTCTTTAATACAAACTACAATGTCGATTACGGAGTAAAGATAAAAGAGATTCATGCTAAGTGGAACTATGTTAAAGGATATAGAGCTGAGCGTGAGTTAACAGAAAAAGACAATATAGTTTTTTGGCATTACACAATACCAAATGACTTAGTAGATAGGAGTACTTATAATGACCCCGGTATACGAAATACAATCGGAGATTTTAAAATTATTAAATGAGTGGAAGGACTTTGTCTGGGGACTGGACATGGACCAACTCATGCAGCGCAAAGGTAAATTCTTTAGAGAGAATAGATCTAAGTATGCCACAAGTATAGAATGTTTAAGTTCTATGGAACATGATACACATGATGGATATCAACCAGACTCTCATGGATATGACTTTAATCAGATAGCAACATGGGTTAAGAATGATAACATTAAAGATAAAGATATAGCAAAGGTAATACAAGAAAAAAGTCATTGGCTTGATAATGAATTAGGATCATTACTTGGTATAAGATTTTGTGCACTAAAGATGTGGTATCCAAAAGATGGCTACATTGCATGGCACAATAATTGGAATGTACCAGGTTATAATGTTTTGTTTACATATACAGAAACTGGTAATGGATATTGGAGACATATTAATCCAGCAGGATCTAAAGGTAAGATTAATAAACCATTTGACAAACACTTAGTACATATACCTGATGTACCAGGATGGCATATGAAGACAGGCTATTATGGTAAGAAGGAAGAAGAAGAAAAAATTATGTGGCATAGTGCTTATGGTGGTGAACCAAGAATGACTTTAGGCTATGTTGTATATAATGAAGAGCTATGGAAAAATATGGTAGAAGATATTGCTGGTAAAGAATTAGTATGGCCATTAGCACCATTTGATCCTTCTATGCTACCAAAAGATAGCCCATCATATATGCCTGAAGATAGCATAGATGCACATGATGGTTAAATGTGTCTCGATTTATATTCGCTGAATGTTCTATGGGATTTTTTAGCAACATTATTTAAAGCGTATTTGAGTATCTCTAACTCTTTTTTATCTGAATCTAAATCTATCCAAAAGATTCTATAGTTAGAGATACAATAAAGAATAAACCACACATCAGAAAAATTAGATAGCACTGGAGGTTTTGAACCACTATAATCTAATGCTCTTTGATAACCTTTCTTTCTATGTTCTTCTTTTAAACCTTCATGAAGTTGTTTTAATATAGGTTGTATTAACTTCCATTCCTTATCTTCTTCCTCATTAAATAACTGAACAAATAGTTGTTGCCCATATAACAACATGGTAAATGCAAATACTTTTTCGTTTACTTCAAACTTCATGTTCCAATCACCATCATTCTTTTATGGTGGTATATTGTTTTACCACCTCTATATAATATATTTTTTAAACCAGATTGTTTAATTAATTCATCTGTATCCTTAGCACAATTAATATGTAACCACTTAACATTATCGTTATCATTACTTTGTAAAACAAATAATTTATCTGGAAACTTTTCTGTAATAATATTCATATCCATCATATGTTCACATGAAGTATTAATTATAACTTGACCTTTGTAATCTATATCATCAAACACTACATCTTTAGTATGAATATTTACTTTAGGATAATCATTAAACATATGTGCAGCTATGTCTGTTGTATACTCATCTACATCATAAAGGTCAACATTTATTTCACCAAAAGTTTGATAAAGGAATGGTATCAATACAATACCATACCAACCAGCAAGAATAGATACATGATCAAAGTTGTCAGGTGCAACTTTTTTTAACTCATGACATAGCCAATCTTTACTTTGTATCTGAGTATCAAATACACATTCAGAAAAATCTTTAAATTTATATACATGTTTATCTGAAACGTATCCTAAACCTTTAACCCAGAGTCTTTGTACTTCACCACAATCCATCTAATATTTCACCTCTATCATTAACATCATCTAATACACAAATTGGTATTTGTCTAAATGTATTAGCTCTTGTATCATCTGGAAACACACATCCATGTTTATATGAATAAGCTAGTCCAGGTTTAAAAAAATTTAAGTTATTACTATGTCTTCTATATAGCCATGGATCTAATCCATAAAAACTTTTATATAACATCTCTTGATTATCTACAAAATCTCTCCACATTGGTTCACCATTACTCTCATCAATAACCATAATAGAACTATTAACATCACATTGGTGTATCTTCTTAGCTGTATCTTCACTAAACCAATATGTCTTTAATATATTTAATTTATCTTTAACAGAACAATCAAAGAAAGGTTCTAATCCCCAAGGCTTCTCTTCATCTACAAACTTCTGATGTACATAACAATCTAAATCTAAGTACACAGTAGGCTCTTTAAACAAACCTGGTTTAAATAATTTAGTTTTATTCCACCACTTACGATCATGAAAGTCATCTGTAATTGGTATCACATTTATTTCATCTTTTAATCCTTCTGCATCATCTGTTAAGCATGTATATTGAATTCTTTTATCTGCATGTTTTAATTGTTTATATAACTGATTAACATATCTTGCACTATATGTTGTACCAACTTTTAAAGATACTGCTTGCATATGTCTGCCTCCCAACCTTCTTTTATATCTAATGGATCTGGTTCATGATCTTCCATAAAAACACATACAGCATGATCAGGTCTATATTTTGCTTTTTGTTTATCTGGATACTTAGCACCTCTACTATGTGAATATATTGTACCTTCTGGATATGTATTAATTTTATCTCTATGACATCTCCAAAGATAAGCATCACTACTATACAAAGAACCTTTGGCTGCTTTGTAATGTTTTAAAAAATGCTCCCATATCTCATTTGTTACAGGAGCAGTGTTATCTACATAAATTAAACTAGCATTAAAACTCATAGTAAGAAAATAGTTACCACCATGCATAGGAACATGCCACTTAGGGTTCCAATCAGTTCCAATAATTGCTGGTGGTTTAGTTTGTACAACTCTACTTAGATCACCTAGGAATAAATTATCTAAATCTGAAAATAATATTTTACCTTCTATGCCACATAACTTAGGAGCAAATAAAGACATTTTAATTGCATCCCAAAACCACCATTGATCCATAGTTAGTATATCATCCCATAACCATTTCTCTGTACACTCTACAGGAATAATATCTTTATCTAAACCATCTGGATTATCTGTCATACAGTATGAGTTAAACTCACAAGGCATATGACGTTTAGCCATTCTATGAATTAAGTTAGGATATTCAGCTGCAAACTTATCACCCCACTTAATTGTCATTAAGTTAATTTTTTCCTGGACCATTTAATAACCTTATATAATATCCATCTCTTTTTTCATATGCTTGTTTATCTCTTGGAAAAAATTCTGAGCCAACATCTGCACCATAATAATATGAATATGCAATACCTCTTGGTAATGGTTTGAGAGATTTTATCCATTGGTGTCCTAAGTAATCATCATTACCTCTATACATTGTCATTATAAACTCAGGATCTTTATTAAAGTCTCTCCATATATCACAAAGAGTGCCACCTTGCCATCCCATAAAAGATGTATTAAAAAATGAAGGATATTGCATATTTGGATCTTCTTGTAAATTCTTAGGTTGCTTACTAAGATCTAACCAATCAATTGGTTTCCAATAACAATATACAGATGTTAATTTATCTGCTGTAATAAATTTATCTATGTCAGTTATTTCTCTATCAATAGTTACATCCAAATCAAAATATAAATTGGTACCTTCTTTATCTATTTCAGGATGAAACAATAACATTTTATTCCACCAACCATCTAACTTATATTTTGTTACATCTATAATTTTTATATCAGGATGTATTACAGTGGTAAGATTAGTTAATAAATAAAAATTAAATTTCTTTTTATAACGTCTTTGTAGTTGCCAATACAAATCATAGACATGACTATCTCTATATTTGTCTTTTATGGTAGGATCTTCTGGTGTTGTCTTAACGCAGAATATATTATTCATAATAAAAGTCTCTAGTTATTGTTAGATAAGAATCTACTTCTTCTTTAAATTTTATATTATCATACATTAAGTGTAATGTGTCAACACGTTTACTAACTAAAATATGTAACATTGTATGGTGATCTTCTAAAAAGAAATGTTCTTCTAATCCATCACGTCCATGATTGACGTATTTTTGATTTGATTTTTTTACTACATGTTCTCTTAATCTAGCATCATAATCAAATGGTATTCTTTTATCTAAAGCTAATCTAAATTTAAATATATTATCAAAACCTTCATAAGTATTTCTATAAGTAGTTACTAAATAATTTACCCATTTGTTTTTATTGGCTACTAATCTATAATAATCCATTATAGTACCACGAGCTGGTTTAAAATATTCAGGAACTTCTTGTTTTTTAGAATTTCTTTTCATTATACATTCACCTTTAATAATAGTCTAATTGTTTCTTATAAATATATATATCTAATATTAAATAGGAGTTTACTACAATGGCAGCCAGAGCTGATATCCTTATAGACCAGGGAACTACATTTGAAACGGTTGTTACAGTGACGGATACAAATGGAGATGTTGTTAACTTAACTGGTTATACTGCAAATGCACAAATAAGAAAGCATCATACCTCATCCTCAGCCACAAAAACATTTACCATATCTAATGGTGGTACTAATGGACAGCTAACATTACAGTTGAATGCTGCAAATACAGCAGCTATAACTGAAGGTAGATATGTTTATGATGTAAAAGTCACATCTGGTAGTTCTGTTATATCAAGAGTTGTTGAAGGTTTGGTAACAGTTAACCCAAGTGTAACGAGGTAGTAATGGCATTAGGAACAAATAATACTATATTAACTAATCAAACAGCATTAGCTGTAAAGGTAGCACAAACAACTGGGTTAGGTAATTCACCAAGATTAGATAAATTAGATGATGTTAGAGAAGTAAGTAAAGCTAATAACAATATACTAGTGTATAATGCTGAAAGAGATTTATTTTTATTGCAAGAACCAGCAGCTGATGGAGGAACATTTTGAGTAGTACTACTAATGTAAGTGGGACATTATCTACTACTAGCTCAATTTCAACAAAAGTATTAAGCAGAAGAGCAGAATCAGTTGTAGGAAATGAAGACGTTAGTTTAACAAATATAGCTAACACCCACGTTTTAAGGTACAACAAAGCAGATGATACCTATAAAGCAGACACAAGACAATTAGATGGAGGAAGTTTTTAATGGCTGGTACAATTCAAATCAAAAGATCAGCAAATACTGCAACACCAAGTACTTTAGAATTTGGTGAAGTAGCATGGTCTTCAAATAGTCAAACGCTACATATTGGTAGAGAAGATGGTAATACATCTAACGTAATATCTATAGGTGGTATAAGAAGTCCTGGCACATTAACAGCCAACCAAGCACTTGTTGCAAATTCAACATCTTCTATAAACGAAATAAAAGCAGCTAATGTATATTTTGATACATTTAAGCAAGCTGTCAATACAGAAGCCAATATAACAATGACAAGCACATCAACTGCAAATCTTTATAATGTAAATTTTAGAGGATCTCTTAAAGACAGTAACGGTAATAAACTAGAAATATATAATTCTAGTGGTACAAAGATTTGGGGATAACAAATGGCAACACCTAGTAGCAGAGCAACAATGAAAGAATTTTGTCTACGTAGATTGGGCAAACCTGTAATTGAAATAAACATTGATGATGATCAAATGGATGATCGTATTGATGAAGGATTATTGTACTTTCAAGATTATCACTTTGATGGTGTAGAAACAACATGGCTTAAACATCAAATTACACAAACAGATATAGATAATAATTACATTACTATTACAGATAGCAATACAATTGGAATTGTAGACATATTTGATATAGGTGATGCAACAAGTACAAATAATTTATTTAATGTTAGATATCAAATAGCATTAAATGATTTGTATGATTTATCAAGATACGATCTTGTACCATATTTTATGAACTTTATGAATATTAGATTTATAGAAGAAATGTTAATTGGTAAACAACCAATAAGATATAATAGACATCAAAACAGATTAAGTGTTGACATGGATTGGCAAAAAGTAAATGTGGATGATTACTTAATAGCCAAAGTTTATAAGAAACTTGATCCAGATACATATACAGACGTATGGGGTGATAGATGGTTACAAAGATATGTAACTGCTTTATTCCAAGTTCAATGGGGTAAAAATTTAACTAAGTTTACAGGAATGCAATTACCTGGTGGTGTTCAATTTAATGGAGAGCAAATTTTACAACAGGGTTTAGAAGAGAAACAAAAATTAGAAGAAGAAATATTGTTAGCTATTCTCTACCCGTTCATGACCTGACTGGATAATTAAATGGCAAGAGGCACAAATCTGTACTTCAATCATTTTGGAAATGCAGACGAACAAAATTTAATTAATGATTTGGCATACGAATCAATTAAGATGTATGGCATTGATGTTGGTTATATGGCTAAAACATATTCTGACACAGATGATATACTTAATGAAAATAGCAAAGGTTACTTTGCTGCTCATAGTCAAGTTGTAATGTATATTAGAAATGTAGATGGTTTTGAAGGTGAGGGAGATTTCCTAAGTAAGTTTGGTGTAGAAATTAGAGATAGAATTACATTCTCTGTTGCCCGTCGTGAGTTTGCTGAAACAATTCAAGCAGATCAATCAATATCAAGACCAAGAGAAGGTGATTTAGTTTATCTTCCTTTAAATAAAAAAATATTTGAAATAAAATTTGTAGAGCATGAGCCAACATTTTATCAAATGGGTTCATTACAATTCTACGATATTTCTTGTGAATTGTTTGAGTATGCTGGTGAAAGAATGAATACTGGATTTAGTGAAGTAGATACTATAATGGATACACATAGTACTGATATATTTGTAGACACCCAACTATTATTACAAGATGGTATAACACCTTTATTTACAGAAGAAGGTAATAGAATATTATCAGAAGCTGAAGATAGAAGTGATGCAAGCTCAGAATCAGATAGAGACTTTGATACAATAACAGATTCAGATAACATACAACTACAAACGGATGCAGATGCAATTATAGACTTTAGTGACTCTGATCCATTTAGTGAAGGTGGTACTTTCTAATGTTTGGTCACGATTTTCAACATAATCATTTACGTAAGTATGTGATAGTATTTGGTACTTTATTCAATGATCTTATTGTACAAACAAAAGATTCAGCTGGTAATATAATACAAAATATAAAGGTACCATTAGCATATGGTCCTAGAGAAAAAGCATTAGCTAGATTAGAACAAGATCCTGATCTTAATAGAAAGGTAGCTATAACTTTACCACGTATGTCATTTGAAATGACTTCATATAATTATGCTCCCGAAAGAAAATTAAATAAAATTCATAGAAATGTAGCAGCACTTAGTGATGATAAGAAAAAATTGTATGCAGCATACACACCTGTACCATATGATATAGGTTTTGAATTAAACCTTATGACAAAAGCTGCAGAAGATTCTACAAGATTGGTAGAACAAATATTACCTTTCTTTACACCTGAGTGGTCTGTAACTATGAATTTAATTCCAGAAATGGGTTGGAAACAAGATATACCAATTGTACTTAATAATGTTAGTGTATCAGATACCTATGAAGCAGATTTTGAAACAAGAAGAGCTTTAATACATACATTGAATTTTACAATGAAGGGTTATTTCTGGGGTCCAGTTAGAAAAACTGGTGTTATTAAAACAGCTAATGTTATGACACATGTGGACACATCCACTGTTTATGCAAATCAACATCCATCCAATACAGTATTTGCAAATGTTAATGTAACAAATTCTTCATCAGCTGGATATTATTTACATAGTAGAACAACAACTACACCTGGTCTACTAGCAAATGGAAGTCCAACATCTAATGCCTCATTATCAGTTGGCATAGATAGTATAGATGAAGATGACGATTACGGGTACATACATAATTTTGAGGAATGGTTCAGTGCAAACACATCAGCCTAAAGAAGATAAAATAGCAGACACTTTAGATATATCTCCAATTGTAAAAGAAAAAAAAGAAGTTACAGTTGTTGAGCCACCTAAAGATGATCAGTCTCAAAGAGATTTAGATTACTCCAGAGAGAATTTATATCATTTAGTTGAAAGAGGTAGAGATGCTTTAGAAGGTATATTAGATTTAGCACAACAAAGTCAGTCACCTAGAGCATATGAAGTTGCAGGACAGCTAATAAAAACTGTAACAGATACTAATAGAGATTTAATTGATTTACAAAAGAAAGCAAAAGATTTATTTAAAGATGATAATGTAGATCCTAAAACAATTAACAATAATTTATTTGTAGGTAACACATCAGAGTTAACTAAACTATTAGGAGGTACAGCAAGAGATGTACCATCAGGAAAGAAAAAATTATGATAGATGAAGCATCAATGGATCTTACACTATTCTTAGTACCTTGGATAGCTTTACTAATATCACTTGTGGCTACTTTATGGATTAAAGAATGGGTGACATCATTAGTTAAAGGTATGAAGTTTAGAATGAATAAAGCATTCAATGAGAGTGATCATGTTATACTAGATGGTAAACCTGCTGTCATAGTTAAAGTAGGAATAACAGAAACAGTCTTTGGTGTATATTCATATGCTGGTTATGTTTGGAGATATGTTCCTAATACTAAAATAGAAAATTTAAAATTAGAAAAAATTATTAATCCTGAGTTACATCTTGACTCTCCTGAAGAGAAAGCTAAAAAAATTCAAGAGTTAATAGATCTAAATCAAGATAATATGATAGCAGCAAATAAAAGAGCAATAGATCAAATAAAGAATGGAAAAAAATAATGTATGAATATAGAGTAGAAGTACTAAAAATAATAGATGGTGACACCGTTGATGTTGACATTGATCTAGGTTTTGGTGTATGGTTAAAAAATGAAAGAGTAAGATTATATGGTATTGATACTCCAGAAAGTCGTACTAGAGATTTAGAAGAAAAGAAATTTGGTCTTGCTGCAAAAGAAAGATTAAAAGAATTATTAAAAGATGATGTATATCTTCGTACTATGGTTGGCAGAGGTGGAGAAGATATGAAAGGTAAGTTTGGTAGAATCTTAGGTGACTTTGTATCACAGTACGAACAGGGAACTGGTTGGGGACAAATGTCTGCCACAGAAATATTAATTAAAGAAGGTCATGCTGTAGCTTACAATGGCCAAAGTAAAGATGACATACAAGAAGCACATATGAAAAACAGAACAAAGTTATTGGAAGAAGGTATTGTTACGTAAAGATCAAATATATCTTGGTAATCCTAGACTAAAAAAAGCTAATGTAAAAATTGAATACACAAAAGAGCAGATTAAAGAATTAGCAAAATGCTCAAAAGATATTTTATACTTTTGTAATAAGTATATGAAAATAGTAAATGTAGACGAAGGTTTAATTAACTTTAAAACATATGATTTCCAAGACAATATAATAAGAAGTGTACAGGATAATAGGTTTACTATATGTAAGATGCCTAGACAGTCTGGCAAGACTACTGTTATGACTGCTCTTATACTACACTTTGCATTATTCAATGAGTCATTTAATGTAGCTGTGTTAGCTAATAAGGCTGCAACTGCTAGAGAAATATTACATAGAATACAATTAGGTTTTGAATACTTACCACATTGGATGCAACAAGGTATAGTAGAATGGAACAAAGGTAATGTAGAACTAGAAAATGGTTCTAAAATATTAGCTGGTGCAACATCATCAGGTTCTGTTCGTGGTGGTTCTTTTAACTTAATATACTTAGATGAGTTTGCATTCGTACCAGCTCATCAACAAGAAGAGTTCTTTGCATCAACTTATCCTACAATTTCTTCTGGTAATACAACAAGAGTTATGATAACATCTACTCCTAGAGGTATGAATCTTTTCTATAAGATATGGACAGATGCTATAGAACTTAGAAGTGAATATGAAGCTATTGAAGTTCATTGGTCTGATGTTCCAGGTAGAGATGAGGAATGGAAGAAACAAACAATAGAGAATACAAGTGCTGATCAATTCAGACAAGAGTTCGAATGTGAGTTCATGGGCTCATCTAATACGCTTATACATCCTAGTAAGTTAGGAGCTTTGGTATTTCATGAACCTATACATAAAGCCGAGAGTGTAAAAATATTTAAAGAGCCAGAACCTAATCACGTATATGCTATATGTGTTGATGTATCAAGAGGTGTAGGTA
>Ga0114934_10003107_pt1 | contig 10419 bp, 8 predicted proteins | sample 4SBtaG_2_FD_99695 | JGI IMG/M metagenome (GOLD analysis project Ga0114934, IMG submission 99695) | Deep subsurface microbial communities from Kolumbo volcano to uncover new lineages of life (NeLLi) - 4SBTROV10_white metaG | ecosystem: Environmental > Aquatic > Marine > Volcanic ...
ACATGGATTACACGGATTCATTTTCTTCATACTACAAGGGTTATCATGGCTCATTTGTTTCATGGCACATGGGTTTCCATGTTCCTCAGCCATCATTGTTGAGCAGCCCGCCAATCCCAACATGAACACAGCTACTGCTATTCCTAAAATCTTTTTCATATAAACGCCTCCAAAAATAATACAGCACTCTCCCTCACTGCTTGAAACGCTTAAGTCGCAATATTTCCAGTATCATTACAAACTTATTTTACACACCACAACAAGTATCCATAAAAATAGTCGTGATTCAATGATATGAAAAAAGTAACCGTTTAAAGCCATACATTACTTACAAAGCAACCCAAAATAAAAAAACACTTTACCTTAGCCTCTATTTCAGAGATAAATGCCATTATGCAATGGACTTTATCAAACCAACTTACCGCCGCACGCGTTGCGCTCATACCGCTGCTTATCGTCGCATTCTATTTTATGCCAAATCCTTGGAATCATTATACCACAGCATTTATTTTTGCGCTGGCAGGTTTCACAGATTGGCTTGATGGTTATATTGCTCGTCATCGCAATGAAGTTACCGCATTTGGTCGTTTCTTAGATCCTGTTGCAGATAAACTCCTTGTTGCTACATCTCTGGTTCTACTCGTTGAGGGTGGCTATGCGCCAGCTATTCTTGCTGTCATTATTATTGGTCGAGAAATCACCATTGGAGCCTTACGCGAATGGCTGGCTGAGGACTCAAGAATTGTACACGTCTCACAAATGGGGAAATGGAAAACCGCCATGCAACTAGCTGCTATTGAAGCATTGTTTTTACATCTCGAAATTATGGATTTTAATTTCCACCAAGCAGGACTTGTGCTTTTATGGTTAGCAGCCGTACTCACGCTATGGTCTGGTTATGAATATTTACGCAATGCATGGCTTGAACTTAAGCATCAGGATCATACAGAAGAAAGCTGACCTGAATTCTTACAGCTACATATTTATAAGCTCAAGAAATTCATATCGTGATATTTCTTTTGCGCCCAAACTAGCCAAGTGCTCAGTATAAAACTGACAATCAATACACTTCCAACCTTCATCTTTCCCTCGCTGCACCAACATCGCCAGTGCCATTTTAGAAGCATCTCGTTTAATAGAAAACATAGACTCTGCAAAAAACATCTTATTCAATAATACACCATACAACCCGCCAATAAGCAACTCACCTTCCCACACCTCTACAGAATGAGCATAAGCCTCATTATGCAATGCTTTATAGGCGACCAGCATTTCAGGCAGCAACCATATGCCATCAGCCTTGTGAACCTCTTTACATTGCCCAATGACCTGTGAAAAATCTTCATCCCATGAAAAACGATAACGCTGTTGTTTCAAACGACGCGATAAGCGTTTAGAACAATAAAAATCATCTAGAAAAAATACCATACGGGGATCTGGAGACCACCAAAGAATGGGTTGCCCCTCTGAATACCACGGAAAACAGCCCTGTGCATAAGCCTTTAACAATGTTGCGACAGATAAGTCGCCACCTACAGCCAATAATCCATCTTCATTGGCTTGAGTGGGTTCAGGAAAACTCACCACCATCACTAGGAGGCTATCGGATTTAGGGTGATCGTAGAGAGCAGGTGGAGTAACGAGTCAAAAAATAGCATGATTTTGAGGCGCATAGTGGCAACTATGTAACGATAAATCAGGATGTTTTTGACCTTTATCCCTGCCGCGCAGTAGATTTCTCATAAGTCCGACAGACTCCTGGACTCGATGATTAATCAGATATGCTAACAGAACCCAATAATGCCTGTACATTTTTTAGAATATCATCGCCATTGAGATGTTGTTTAACCATATACGTATCAGCACCCGACTCCATCGCACGCATACGATCTTCTGCACTCTCACGCGTTGAAATAATCATCACTGGCAAGTCTTCATATTCAGGCTGATTACGAATGCGTCGAACAAAACCAAAACCATCCAAACGCGGCATTTCCAAATCCGTCACGACCATGTCATACGAGCTAGTTTCTAGCTTCTCAAGCCCATCAAGACCATCAATCGCCGTATCCACAGTAAAACCAATACTTTCAAAAATACCTTTCTCTACTTCGCGTGCGATAAGAGAATCTTCCACAAGTAATATCTTGCAATGAATTTTTTCTTCATCGCTTACATCAATTTCAATCGTCTGATCTGGTGCTGTACGCCCCATTTCTTTAATGCCGTAAGGCTCTAACAGCATGACTATAGAGCCATCGTCAGCAATGGTATTGCCCATCAAACCTTGTGGCTGATAGCGTTTAATATATGGGTCAAGGTTTCGAACCACAACCTCAACATCGTCCATCAACTCATCCACCACAATACCTACGTAACCTTCAATATGTTCAGCAATAAGCACATTGGGTGTCTTAGACAACACTGCATCAGCACCTTCACCACTCAACATGCGTCGCATATCCACAATAGGAACTTGGTGTTTTCCATACATAATAAACTGTTTATCACCCGCTCCTGCCTTCAATGCTTGCTTATTTAACGGAATCGCTTGCTCAACCATATGCGTTAACATACCAAAACGAACATTGCCCATACGAAACATGAGAGCCTTCTGCACCGCAATACTCACAGGCAGTGATAAAACAAAGCGCGTGCCCTGACCTTTTTCAGTATGAATACGAATCGAACCCGTTAGGCGACGTATCGTATCTTGTACCACATTCATACCAATGCCTCGACCTGATGTCGCATCCACTTCTTCTTTGGTTGAAAAGCCAGGGCGAAAAATCATTTCAAGAATTTCAGCAGAATCCATGTTGTCTGCTTCAACCTGCGTGGTCACACCGCGTTCAACGGCCACTTCTTTCATTCTATCAACATCAAGACCTTGTCCATCATCCACCACTTCAATGCGCACTTCACTTCCACTCAACCTTGCAATAACCGCAACCTGACCTTCTTCAGGTTTTCCCAAAGCCAAACGTTCTTCAGGTGATTCAATGCCGTGAGCAACCGCGTTATTCAACAAGTGAACCAAAGGTTCAACCAACGACTCTGCCACCCCTTGATCCACCTCTAGGGTTTTACCACCAATGAGCAATCGCGCACGCTTATTTAAACGAACAGCGGCATCGCGGACGGCACGAGGAAAGGTTGAAAAAATACTATCCAATGGTCGCAACATCAATGACAATACTTGATCTCGTAAATCCCTGTGTACCAATGCATCACGTTGTTTTGAGACATTTAATTCTTCAATAAAATGCCGCTGTTTGCGCATTAGGCCTTCAAAGCTACGTTCCAATGAATGTATCAATAGCTCACGCTTATTTTCATCAAAATCAGTGAGTGATTTAGAAAAATAACGCCATTCCCGCTGCAAGCCTCTTAACTCTGAGCCCATCTCTAAAACAGTCTGCTCAAAACTACCACCACGTGATTGCTCGGTACTCAACTCAACAACTTGATTGGATAGGTTCTCAAGGCGCTCTGCATCCACCCGCAAAAAACGACCCGAACTACGGCGTTGAGCTATTGTTTTCATTTCAATCTTAGCAATATCGGGGCGATACGTATCAGCATCAGAAAACGCATTTTCTGGCAATGGTGTAAGTTCATCACTTTGCACAGTATTGTCTTCTTTATCTTCAACACCTTCAGTAAGCTCTGATACAAGTCTTGTAACTTCAAGGTCATCAGCAACTTCTGTTACGCCGTCGGAAGGTATATCCAATTCATCCGTCAAAGCACCGAGGTCTAATTCATCAGGTAACTCAACCTGTATTTCTTTGGCATCTTGGCTCAACTTCTCTTTGGCACGCTCAGCCTTCCATAAGTCAGCCTCATCAGCACCAATCAAACCTGAAAAGTCTTGTTTAGGTTTTTTATTACTCTGCTTTTCATTCGCTATAGAAGCACTATTAGCATCCGTTTCAGGTAAAGAATCTAAATCAACAGTAAGTCCATCATCTTGAACCCAAGATGCTAAATCAGGCATCTCCTCATCCAAACCAAGCTCAATCGTCTCTAACCCTATACCCTCACTGACTTGCTGCTCTTCACTAACTTCTGTTAACCCTTCTGGTAAAGTTTCTTCTTTTGCGGTCTCTAACAAAGCATTATATTTTTCACGTAATGGTTCTAGATCAATATTTTTCTGAGCATCTGGATCTTGCAAACGAACATCAAGTTCATCGTGTAAATCATACAAGAACTGCGTCATCGCAGGTATGCGCCATGATGGATTTTCAATCAGCTGTTCCATCACATCTTCAAATAGATGTGCAGCCCCTCCAATATCACTAACCCCTAGCATCAACGCCGAGCCTTTAATGGTATGTGCATCTCGGCGCAGAGCAATTAAACCCTCTGAATCTAAACCGCCCGATTCAAAAGCCACAAGCCCCTGATTCATCGAATTTAAGCGCTCACGAGCCTCATCAAAAAAAGAAGCTAAAAAATTGGATAGGTCGAAATCAGCCAAAGAAAGCTCTCAGCCCTAACTAAATTAGTTTCTGCAGATCAGCTGCCACATCATTCAAACGATAAGATGCATCGCGAGATTTCTGCATTTGCGATGCTGAATCTTGTAATAAATCCGAGATTTGACGCATGGTCAATACAAACTCTTGCGAGCTTTCATCCTGTCGCCCAGTCGCTTGTGCGATGGTACGCACAGCTTGACTTGTTTTCTCTGACATGTTCTGCATTTTATCTAATGCTTCACTGGCACGTTCGGCAATTTTCACACCTTGCTCCACCTCTTCAAGACCAGAACGCGTTACTTCAATCGATTCCTGTGTCGAAACATGCACATCATCCACTACGACTTGGATTTCTTCTGTAAATTGTCTTGCTCGCTCTGACAGTCGACGCACTTCACCAGCCACAACCGCAAATCGTTTACCAAACTCACCTGCCGCAGCAGACTCAATTGATGCATTCAATGCCAATAAATGGGTTTCATCGGCAAGTTCCTGAATTGAACTAATGGAATCAAGAATTTGCTCTGCTTTACGACCCGCATCTGTCACTTTCTCAGCAATTGTTGTCACTTCTTGACGAATTCTATCCATGTAACCAATAGCTTCATTCACCGCTTTGGAACCATCTTGAGCAGATGATGCCGTTGCCATTGCAATGCGCTCGACGCTTGCCGCCGTAACCGCAATTTTTTTCGCGGCCTCGGACATATCTTCAAGCTCTTCTGTCACCCCAGCCACAGACATAGCCTGTGTATTCGAAGCAGTCGCTTGCTGGTCAACTGCAGTCAAAATTTCATCTGACCCACCTGTCACACCTTTTGCCATTTCAGAAATTGTGCCTGAAATATTGGTGACAAAACTTCGATTAAAGAATGCCATTACGAACACAATAAATACAATGATTGCCACATTAATAAGTGAATATGTCGCAAGTTGATCTTCTTTACCTTGACGCTCCGAATCCAACTGCGTTGCCAAGCGTGATGCCACATCATTTAGCTTTCCCTGTGCCACAAACACCAAGCTTTGTGCCACCACGGTCACATTACTTGCCATCTCAGAAGAAATTTTACCACTGGTGATATCTTCGGAAATTTTAATAACTTCCTCCATTAAATCATGTACTTCAGTCAAGGTCTTTACATCTCCTGCATCCAAAGAAGGAAGTTGGTTCACCTGCCCATAAAGACGCAAGAAATCATCCGATGCTCTCTTAATCTTATCAATGTCCAGCTTATTTCCCGTCAATGTAAAGTCATTCAATGGTAAAAGAACGTTGGGCAAAGAACCTTTAAAACGTTCCAATGTTGTTTGCTGCCCATAAAGATTAGAAAGATCTCGCACACCATCACCCGCACGGTTAAATGCCACAAACACCGTGCCAATCAGTACAGCAAATAGAATCACAGAAACCACAATATTTCGCCGCGCCAAGTCCCTTATACTTTTTACATCACGTTTCTTTTCTTCTACCATAAGTCTCTCCACAAGCTTTCTTGTTTTCTAAGATTACTAAATTTCACGCACAAGTTAATAGTGAGTGCATAGTGCATGATTCATAGCTTTAATCAATACACAAACATCAACTTGCTATGCGAATAGCGCCGCCGCATCTATGACACGGTATGCATGCCCATCGATATTTATGCTGCCACGAAAAAATTCACTTGAATCATCATTTAGCTCAGACAATTCACTTTCTTGAACCCTAAACAGCTCAGACACACTATCCACCCGCAAAGCCAAATTCATAACAGAATGCCTTAAACTCACAAAACGGCTTGCTGCACTATCCTCAGCAGCTTTCCCCTCAAGATGCATCACACGACACGGATCAATCACACACAGAATATGCCCATGAACATTACACACGCCGAGCAAATGATCTGGTGCCATAGGCACTAAACTTAATGGCTGTAAACGAATGACTTCCGAAACATCCGATACAGGAATCAATACCGACTCGTTTGCGATATTAATCTGCATCAATTCAGCATAAGCAGTACTCATTTCAGGCATCGAACCATCATCTTGCAAAACTTTCTCTGTTATGCTCTGCTCTACTTCCTCACTTTCCTGCATGGTTAACTCCTCCCTTGGGCAGCTGCACTAATGCGTGCATACATTGTAAGAATCTTGCGTACCCGAGCTTGTAACTTCATCGGCTCTACAGGCTTACAGATATAATCATCAGCTCCAGAATCAAGTAAAAATACCTCATCATCTTCATCTTTACGTGATGTTAAAAGAATCAAAGGAATGCCGCCAAAACCAGGATGTTCACGCACTTTTTCTACAAACTCTAAGCCAGACATATTGGGCATTTCATAATCTGTAACCACCAAATCAATAGATGTTGATAAGCGTTGCAAAATATCCCAACCCTGTTGCCCATCCTCTGCCTCTAAGACCTCAAAACCATCCGATTGCAAAACAAATTTCACAAGGTTCCGAATACTCGTTGAATCATCGACAACCAATATTGTTTTTTTTCCTGAGTTCATCGACAAGGATGAACGTTTCACATCCCTCATTTTTACAGCTGCACCCAAAGACATCAAGCTTCCATCAGAGGTTAGTCGCTCAGCAAGTTTAAATCCTTCTGGAGACGTAGAATTACGCAACACCTCAGCAATGCTTGTTAAGCCAGCCAAAGCCTTATTCAAACCATCTTCAAATAAACAAAACATACCTTCTTCACGGGCTGCTAGCATCAAATCACTATCTGCTGCACCGCGCGCTATCAGCTCCTTTATGCGATCATTCACGTACAAAACCTCATGCACACCCAAACGACCTTTATAACCAATATTCATACAAGCCTTACAGCCAACTGGCTCATAAAACATTAGTCCTTCGGGGATAGCAAAGCGCTCACAAAACTCTTTATCAGGTCGCACCTTCTTTTTGCACTTCGGACATAAACGACGTGCCAAACGCTGCGCTACCACCAAATTCAACGATGATGCCAACATGCTTGACTCTATGCCCATTTCTATCAAACGCGTAATCGTGGATGGCGCATCATTGGTATGCAGTGTTGAAAGTACCAAATGCCCTGTTTGAGCCGCATGCAGCGCAATTTCAGCCGTTTCTTCATCACGGATCTCACCCACCATGACAACATCAGGATCCTGTCGCAAAATAGATCGTAAAGCAGCGGCAAATGTCATCCCAGATTTTGGATTCACCTGCACCTGATTGATGCCCTTCAATTGAAATTCAACAGGGTCTTCCACTGTAATTAGATTACTTTCTGCATCATTGATGTGATGCAAGAATGAATAAAGTGTGGTTGTTTTACCCGAACCAGTCGGTCCTGTAACCAACACTGCACCTGTCGGTCTGGCAATGCATTCACGTACACGTTGATCCGCCAATTTTTCAAAGCCTAAAACATTCAAGTCTAATGATAGACCACTTTTATCTAAAATACGCAGTACCGCTTTCTCACCATGCATCGAAGGTAACGTTGATACACGCATATCAAAACTTTTGCCCCACAGTTTCACACGCGTACGGCCATCTTGCGGTGTTCGTGTATTGGAAATATCCAAGTTGGATATAATTTTAATACGTGAAAGCACCAAAGGGTGCGCCTTTACAGGAAATTTCAGTGCCGCGCGTAAACGTCCATCTACACGCATACGAACCACACTTACTCGCTCACCCGCTTCAATATGAATATCCGATGAGCCCATTTTCATCGCCTGAACCATAATACCATTCACCAATTTAATAATCGGTGAATCAGCCGCACCTTTTTTCAGCGCCGCAATATCAGTGTCATCTTTATCTTCATCTCTTGCTGTCGAAAAGCTACCGTCCTCTTCCAAACTGGACATCGCATCTTCAAAAGCTACGTCACCTTGATAAAGCTCTCGAATTTTCTTTTGAATAGCATCAGGACGCGCTAAAATTGCTTTAACACGTCGCCCTAATTTAAACTGTAAGGCATCCAAAGCAGAAAAATCCATTGGATTACCCATTGCCACAATCAGTTCGCCACCCTGCTCACCCACTGGGATAAAAGAAAAATCCAAACAAAGCTTCTCAGGGCACTTCTTTAAAATTTCTTCTCTGGGCTTAAAACTAGAAACATCCAAATAGGGAACCTTGTAAATACGCGCAAGCGTTTGTAACACGACCTCTGCATCAACTCCATCAACAGTAAGCAAAGAAAATAACAAGCCTTTTTTCTCAGTTTCTTGCATTTGTAAAGCATCATCAATCTGCTCTTGAGAGACGATTCCACTTTCCACCAAATGACGCTGTTGCGCTAATAACATATAAAACCCATATCTCTCCTAAGGGAAGGATTAATACACGTGAACATAATGGTCTACCCAGCTAAAATCAAGCCAATGATTTGAATGGTCAACTCATAATTATCTAGCAAGAAAAAGTGATATTTTCACATGCAGATAATCATCTTGCTTCCAATAGCCTACTAAATGATTTTCCCCTCTCATTACTCAAAAGCATTTCACTAAATCATATGCTTTACAAAATTAGGCGTTAGTCTGCCGCAATGTTAAATCAAAAAATGTCTATACTTACATTATTTTGTATTTCCACATTACTGATGCTTAGCGCCTGCTCACATGCGCTAAAAACAACATCATTACCCCTGCCTACAAGCACGGAAAAGCCAACTGCCTCCCTAGAAAAAAAACTTAAAAACATTCAAGAAAGTACAAACCGCATATCACAGGATCCATTCTTACAAGGACTACTACCCCAAGACATTGCTCGCGCCCAAGCTTCAGCGAAAAAACATATACTTCCACACTGGTCACGTATCATGAAGCGTTCAACCTTTGTGCGCCAACGCCTTATCGACACATTGGTAAGCATGCATGCACCGCTTTCACTACAACTTATTCCCATTGTAGAATCAGGTTACCAGCCATATGCATTGTCTCGCACAGGCGCGATGGGTTTATGGCAACTTATGCCTGGTACTGCCAAGCATCTTGGCATTAAAAAGAACCGTTATATAGATGGTCGCCGCAACGTGGAAAAATCAACCCGTGCTGCTGTTACATATTTACAAACACAATACAAACGTTTTGGTAACTGGCCATTGGCATTTGCTGCCTACAATATGGGGCCGTATGGCCTTGCAAAACGCTTGAAAAAAACGGCATGGACATTGGACAATGGCCTAGAAAATATGCCCGTGCCCATAGAAACTCGTAATTATGTACGACAAATCATTGGTCTGACTGCCTTATTTAACATGCAAACCATTAGCTTTCCGGACCCTATTCCAACCCAAGTAATGACTTTGCATGCTCCTGTTGACCTTAAACAACTTGCAAACTCATCCAAGCTGCCCAAGTCACTTTTATTTCGAATCAATCCAGGCTTACACTATAGCCAATATTTACGACATGATATCACGATTCATGCCCCTAAAGAAAGCCTTCTTTCATTGCAAAAACAACAAGATTTCCATCGCCCCAAATATATTAAAGTCAAAGTTCGATCAGGCGACTCATTGTGGAAACTGGCACATCAACATCACACCAATGTTACCCACCTCCACAAACTCAACCCCAAACTTCCACGCACCTTAAAAATCGACATGGTTATTACCGTACCAGCTTATTCTTTCGCGCGCGCTACAGCAACCAGTAACCCCTTGTTATCCCAGGGTCGCCGTATTCGTTATAAAGTCCATAAAGGCGATTCTTTATGGAGCATCTCTCGACGCTTTGGCACATCCACACACGCTATTTCCCGTGCCAATCAGCTATCTAAAAATGCAATCATTCGTCCTGGAGACAGATTATGGATTCTAGCCCGTATTTAGTTCGTCTATGTTTTATTTTTACGCTACTTGGCTTACTCACTGCTTGCTCATCTGAGTCCAGCACACAACCAAGTGCTTCATCTAACACCATCAGCGATAACACCCCTGCTTTTG
>Ga0114934_10003109_pt1 | contig 10415 bp, 11 predicted proteins | sample 4SBtaG_2_FD_99695 | JGI IMG/M metagenome (GOLD analysis project Ga0114934, IMG submission 99695) | Deep subsurface microbial communities from Kolumbo volcano to uncover new lineages of life (NeLLi) - 4SBTROV10_white metaG | ecosystem: Environmental > Aquatic > Marine > Volcanic ...
GGCTCACACATTTTAGCAGGCCCTTTTGTATATATCGATATTCTTAAACACCATAATATACTCTAGAGGGGCTTTAGGTCCGGTTACTTCCCCTTACCCCTTAACCCTTACCCCTTGTATAAATACACAGTATTTTGCTTTGGACTTCAATGATGGCTTATCCACAAGATTTAGCGAGGAGCCATTGATTATTGTTTAAGAAATCTTTAAGGAATTCCGATAGTTGATTCATGAGAATTCTTGCTTATATAATGCTATTTTCGATTTTTATTTTTTTAAGTGCTTGTGATAATTCTAAAAAAGAGACTGGTACTAGTCTTTTTGATGATCTGACAAGTACATCTGACTATACTGAGTATCTTTCTATACAAAACGGAATCAATGCTCCATTAATGATATTTGGTAATGTATCTACATGGAAAAGAGGCATTAAATACCCAGTACCAGGTGCAAGGGTCTCCATAATAGGAAAAGGCGGAGCAGTGACAGATATAAATGGTAATTATTATATTAAAGATATTCATCTTACCACAAATGCTTCAGGTGAAATTTCACAGGAAAGTGCTACTATTACAGTCAAAGCAGAAGGATATTCAGATTTCAGCAATACAATAACCCTTAATAAAGGAACAAATATTGAAGTGAATCTTTCGCTTGTGAGCAGTTATCCTTCTGACAATCCAGGTGGATATCTATATGGAGTGGTTAAGGATTATTATTCTGGAGAGCTTATAGACAGTATGGAGGTTTATGTCAGTGGATGCGGAACTGTTGAAACAGGCATTAGCGGAGAAAAAGGGGCTTTCAGTTTAAGTAATATACCTATAGGGACTCACAGTGTAACTATTATTGATAAAAATGGCTTTTATCAGGATTATTTCTCTACTATAAATATTCCTATTGGTGAGACTCATACTGTATTCGAGGTGAAGAAGACATCAAAAGACAGTAATCAGACAGGAAATGTTATTGGCTTAGTAAAAACTAATGGGCTTTTACTTGAAAGTGTAGAAGTTACTCTTGATGGTGAATTTTCAGCTATAACAAATAAAGATGGATGGTTTAAGCTAAAAAATTCTAGTGGCTCATCAGATATACCAGTAGGAATTCATGTAATAACAGCAAATCCTCTTTCTGGTACTTCATATGAAATACCAGTATATGATTATTTTACTTCGGAAATTGTGTTCCCCGGTAAAAATGTTATAATAATACAAATGCTACCTACTAATTGATTATTATATGGAATCCCAATGAAAAAAATACTATCATTCTTTTTACTTACCTATTTTGTGAGTTTTGTATTTGCCTTTAATATTAATCGTTATGGCGTAAATTATAAGACCATAAAAAGTGAGCACTTTGATGTTTTTTTTAAAGAGGGAAGAGAAAAACTAGCCAATTATATAGCAAATATTGCAGAAGAGGCCTATTTAAGGCATAAAAATGTTTTCAAATTAGATCTTAAAGAAAGAACACCTATTATTATTAAGAGTTTTGATGAATACTCCTTTGGCGATGCAGATCCCTTTAGCGATCAGATAGTCCTAAATGAATATTTCAATGTATATAGTGATTCAGGAATAAAAAAGCCTTATGATGCTATAATCTCTCATGAACTTGCTCATATTTTTACATTTAAGTTTTTGTCGAAAAAGACTAATATTTTTAGGAGAACCATAGCACTTGGGTTTATGCCTTTGTGGATGATAGAGGGAATTGCACAATTTCTTGGTGAAGAATGGTATGACAGTTATGAAGGATATATGATAAATGTTGCTATTTCAAATAGTTTTCTTTCTATGGGAGAATTAAACTCTTTCTATTATGCAAATAGTCTTGGGAGGCATCGTGGTTATATAGAGAGCTTTGCATTTACAAGATATCTTTTCCATGAAATTGGAGATAAAAATACATTTTATGATTTTCTTCTTTCTTATTCAAAGGACCCTTTTAATATTGAAAAATCTTTTCATAAGGTATTTAAAAAGGGATTGAATGAACTTTTTGCAGAATTTAAATTATTTTGGAAGCAAAAGAGCGAGAGAATAAATAGAAATAATCTGGATAAATTTGAGACACTTCCTTATGAATTAACATATATGAGATATCCAAAATTTTCACATGATGGAAAGATACTTGCTTTTATTGGAGATAATAATGCTGGCTTTAATATTAGAAATCATCTATATTTTTATGACTTTAAGAATAAAACTCTTAGAAAGGTACTTGAGAATATAGATCCTTATTATTCATTTTCAGAAGATAATAGGTATTTATTATATTCACATATCTATTTTTCGATTAAAAATAGGCGTTTTTTGTATGATTTGTTTATATATGATATTGAAAAAAAGACTAAAAGAAGGATAACAAAGGATTTTTCAGCTAGATTCCCTTGTTTTATCGATAATAAGACTATAGCATTTGTAAGATATGATCCATTTGGAGATGGTTTATATAAAATGGATTTAGAAAGCGGAAAAATGAGAAAAATAATTGATGAAGGAAAGGGTTATTATTTCTTTGATTTGAGGCCATATGGGAAAAATATTCTTGCAAGTTGTTTTGAAGGAAGTTCTAGGCAAATTGTTAAAATAAGTGAAGATGACAAAATAATACCAATTACTAATTTTAACGGTGATAATAGATATATAAGAAGGACAGGAGAGGGTATTTATTTTAAAACGACAAATGGAGATGGTATATCAAGAATAGTAGAGATACCAGTTCCAGATAGAAAAGATAGATTATCTGATATTACAAATATTGATAAAAATAAATTTCTATGGCTTGATAAGTTAGGTTATTCTATATCTGAATTTGATGTTTCAAAGAATAAATTAGCACTTACATATTTTTCTAATGGGAAATATATGATCAGATTATATGATCTTAATAATGTTTCTAGTGAAAAATTTAAATTTACAATATTCCCTGAAAATAAAGATTTAAAATTGAGTCTTGTTGATTATAAGATAGATGATTACAAAAAAAAGATTCATCTTGATGCAATTACTCCTTGGCTTGAATACTATGATGAATGGAAAATAGGTATTCTTGCTAGTTTTGGAGATTTTTTGGGATTTAACAATATAATAGGAAAGGTATATTATAATTTAAAAAGTAAAAGAATAGGTGAAAAAGTCACTTTAGTCTCTAAAAGTCTCCCTTTTACTACTAATATTTCATATGAAAACGATGTTATAAGAAGTAGATATGGATCAAGTATGTATATTAAAAGAAAAGAAGGTATAGACCTGCAATTTGATTATCCATTTAATCCATGGGAAGAAGTATTTTGGGGTGCAATAACACAAAATATAAGTTCAGTAAGACTTGATCCAATAGTATATCCTCTTCCTTTTTCCGGAAGGATAAATCTTATTAAATTTGGATATAAGTATTTTAAATTGAGACCTTCTCCTGACTGGGATATTAATCCATCTGGCGGTAAATATATCAATATACAGTTTAGAAGAGCGGATGAACTTATCAAATCCGATATAGATTATTCAGAGATAAGAGCTATATGGAATAATTATATTTCTATAAATCATCTTGAGCATACCCTTGTAACGAAGCTGAGTTATGGGAATAAATATCATATTTCTAATATCAATACACCTATTCTTTTTGGAATTGGTGGCGTGGATACAGTAAGAGGATTTAGCACTGATACAAGATTTGGCACTAAATATGCAATAGCTAGTACTGAATACAGGCTACCCTTGAAATTAGGAATAATAAAACCAAGAATAGGTTATTTCTATTTAAATAAACTTTTTGCTTCTGTTTTTTATGATAGTGGGAATGCTTGGTATAATGGTAAAATAAAGTATTCGGACTTTTTAACAAGTTATGGGACTGAACTCAAACTTAAAAGTCTTTTGCTTGGAAAGGTTCCTATTATCACAAGACTTGGGTATGCAATTAAAGGAAGAAATGGAAATGGAAGCAGTACATATATGGATTTTGATATTCCTATTTTCTAAATATGTCTAAAAAAAGAGCATTTGTTTTAATAGAAAATATCTTTGTAATAATAATATTATCTACAGGTTTTATTTCACTTATTACTCTTTTAGGAAATGAATCAAGCTCACTTGCATCGGTTAAAGATGAATTATGTGCTGTATTGTTGGCTCAGGAAAAGATGGAACATCTCTTACATAATGGATATTCAGCAATTACTGATGAGACAATAACTTCAGTTTCAGGGTTTACAGGTTTTAGCACCGAGGTTAATGTAATACAAATAGATGGTTCTGATCTTTCCACAGAAGTTATATGGGGAAGTTCCAATTATAGAAAGATAATAGTTTCTGTTATACATGAAGGACTTAGAACTATTGAGTTATGTACAATAAAAACAGATTATTAAATGCTTTTAGTCTTATAGAAATTATAATTGCATTAAGTGCAAGTGCAATATTGATATCTACTGCATTTTTAATAGTATCTAGCTCTTTTAGTGTGATAAAATCAATAAAAGAAGAATCAAATGCTATAAGTGATGCAGTTGTCTTTTTTCAGAGATTTGATGATGAATTAAAGGGGCGTATTATGACTGAAAGTATTAGCTTTATCTCTAATACGGCAGAATTAAGTTTTAAAGCTGATTATGATAATGATTCTGTATATGAAAATATTGAATATTATCTTAATAATGATACACTTGAAAAATCAATAGATTCAATCAGATATTCTTTAAGAAAGAATTCTGCGGGAAGTTTTTTTACAGGTGAAATAAGTTTTATAACCACTGAAATTATTTTTCATAATTCATCTGGTGTTGAATTGCTAAAATTAAGGACAGGTGTATTCCCAAGATGAAAGCACAATCCACTATTATACTTTTAGTATTTATTACTATACTTATTACTGCTTTTTTTTCTGTCTATTCTATGGTAAGAAGTTCTAGAATTATGGTAAAAAGCTATTATGATTTTCAAAAATGTGGATATATTGCTGATATGGCTTGTGAAAAGGCAATACTTCTTGGAACTACTTCAGTATCATTAACTAATTATTTCCCTGTTGGAAATGAAAATAATGGAAAATTCAGTATATTTTCCTATAATTCTGGTGAAATTAGTATTGCTGCATATCTCTATGATAAGAATAATCAATTTATTACAAGTAGGGAAGTGTATAGAAATATTTTGGATACAATGGAGGTAAAACCATCAGGGAAAATATATGGAGGAATTGGTTCAAAGGAAGTTTATTTTGTAAATGCATATACTGCTTCTGGAGCAACGATAACAGCTGAGCCAGTGTTTTCTATTACAAGTGAAACAGTAAATATAGCTACCATTGACTCGATAACAGGAAGTTTTGAAGTCACTAATTCACCTGGGACAGGGGAGGTATGGGCAACATGGGGGAGATTTTCAGCATTCACAACCTTCGAAGTTCAATGATCTGCTTCGTGCGTTTAAGTTCTTTTGACTTTCTACCCATTTAACAACTGAACGGCAAGTTCAGCAATTGTCTCAGGTGCAGTATTTTTCAAACACCAAAAGTCTTTATCGCATTTTGTTAACAGGCATTTTTCACATCTTGAAGTATTTTTATAATAAATATGTTTTTTGCCATAAGGGGCGTATTTTTTTGGTAAAGAAGGCCCAAAAATACCCAGAGTAGGAGTGTTAACGCTTACGGAGAGATGCATGGGACCTGAATCATTTGTAATGAAAATGTCACCTTGAGAAAGTAGGGCTGCTAATTCTCTAAGAGAAAGTTTTCCTGTGAGGTCAGTAATATTATGCCCTTTTACATTAATACGCTTATTCAATCCAGTAATAATAAAGTGAGCTTTATTAAAATTCTCAGAAAGGATTTCTAAAAGTCTTTCCCAATATTCAGGCTTCCATCTTTTATGTTTCCAATTAGCATCAGGATTGATTATTATGATTGGTGAATAGGATGAATTTCTGAGTGGAAGGACTATATTCTTGGCAACAGCATTATCTTTGTAATTACTAAATGATGGATATCCAGGAAATTGCTTTGGGAAATCTTTACCAAGAATTTTAAGGTGTTCTATTAAAACATGTGAATTACCTTTGCTAAATCTAAAATATTTTTTATTTGCTGATAGAATAAAAGGAAATAAAGTTTTTCTTAAATCTATTATTGCTTTAAAACTATATTTTCTAAGTAAAATGAATAATCTGATTTTTCCTTTTATTCCCTTAAAATCCTCTACAGGATAAGTCTTTAGGACATTATTATTTATTATTAATAATTCCAAAGGGGCCTTTCCAGCAATGACTATCCATTTTAAATCAGGATATTTATTTTTTATAAAGTTCATAACAGGGGAGGCAAGAATAAAATCACCAATATTTGTAGGCATTATAAAAAGGATAAGATCTTTCATTTTAGGTATTATACACCAATTAAAAATGGATTATTCTTTTTTTCGAATCCTATACTTGATTGAGGCCCATGCCCAGGATAAACTATGAAATTATCAGGGAGGGAAAATAATCTTTCCTTTATTGAGAGTATAAGTTTTCCATAATCTCCGCCTGGAAGGTCACTTCTACCTATAGAACCTGCAAAGAGAGTATCTCCTGTCAATACAAAACCATTAGCAGCTAATGATATCCCACCAGAAGTATGCCCAGGAGTGTAAATTATCTTCATGTCCATAAAGTCTTCATTATCATCAAGCAAAATATCGCATGTCAAAGAATATTTACCCTTACCTGCAATTTCAGAGCAGCTTAAAAGTGGGTCCTTAAGCATTTCAGATTCCTTCCGGCCACATACAAGAGTTGCATTTGTAGCTTTTTTTATCTCTAATGCTCCAAGTATATGATCATAATGCCCATGTGTAAATATTATATATTTTATTTTCCAATTATTTTTTTCGCAAAAATCAAGGACTTCTTTTGATTCAGCAGGATCTACTACTATTACAGAATTTGAAGAGTCTATATTTAATATATAGCAATTTGTAGAGAGATCTCCAAGAATAAGTGTGGCAACAAGATTAACCATCTATTAGTACTCCAAGGAAGGGTAATTGTCTATATCTTTGCGCATAATCAAGACCATAACCGATTACAAATTCATCACCAATTTCAAATGCTGAGAAATCAATATCTATATTAACTGCCCTTCTGCATTTTTTATTAAGAAAAGTGCATATTCTTATATCTTTAGGTTCTCTAGAATGGAGATACTTTAACAGGTGATCAAGAGTATATCCAGTATCTACAATATCTTCGACTATGAGAATATTTTTGTTTTTTATACTTTTTTGAAGGTCTTTAATAATTCTTATTTCACCGCTTGATTTAGTATTATTTCCATAGCTTGAAATAATCATGAAATCTATTTCTATATCAATATCAAGTTCTCTTACAAGGTCCGAAAGGAACATGAAAGCGCCCTTTAAAATACAGACTACAAGTACCTCTTCATCTTTATAATAAGAATTTATGTCATTTGCAAGTTCTCTTATCCTTTTTGAAATTGATTCTTTGTCAATAAGTGTTTTAATTTTTTTCAATGATAGCTCCATATATTTTATTAAGTTTATTCTTGTCTTTTTTCCCAATAAATGCTTCAGCGCCGCTATTTATTCTAACTGCTGAAGGTGAATAATTAAGAACTTTACTGATATTTTCCGGGTTAATTCCTCCAGAAAGAATACTTTTAGGGAATTTGCTCATTGCCTGTGAAGCTCTATTATAAAGCATTATTCTTTTTCCATCATTTTTCATCCTGAAATTAAGTTTAAAATCATAAATACAATTTTCATTTCTTTTTATTTTGGATATTTCTATATCAGGTTTAAGCCTTATAAGCTTTATTATTCTACAATTGAGTCTTCTTATAAAATCTGCATTCTCGGTTCCGCAAAGCCGAATACTGCTTAATTTACATACTCTTTGATGGAGTTTCACTTTATCTACCGGAGTATCAAGGAATTCTCCCATAATAGAAGTAAAAGGAGGAAGTTGATTAACAATCTCTGCGGCGCGTTCCATGCTTATTTTTCTAGCATCATCATAAAAAATAAAGCCAATGGAAGATGCTCCTGATTCAATACTTAAAATAGCATCGGATAGGCTGGTAATACCTGATACGACTAATTGTGGTCTCAAATCAAGCCCTCGCTGTTAATATCCTCTAGATTGCTTTTTTCTCTGATCATTTTCCCAAAGTATTTTATAATGATAGCCCCTGTCTTTAAGATTATCCCTTAGTTCTTCAGGAAAGGGTAGATGATTCCAGAAAATTGTTCTAGCTTCCTTTGTAAGTTTTTGCATTCCTTTAGATTCAAATCTCATCCAGAGAATATAGTCTTCAATAAAGCTTTTTTTCAGATCTTTATTGAACTTTATATTAAGATTACCTTTTCTTTTCTGTTTGGCAAGAGACTCATGATACAGATAATAATTACCTGTTATTCCCTCATTCATCCAATATCTACCACGGAGTTCCTTTTCTTTTTGCCATCTATAATCTGCCAGTACAGAAAGTATAACTTCATCGACTGTTGCATTTGATGGATAGATTGGAATGACTATCTTGCCTCTTCCTGTAGCTCTATTAGTAAAATCTATTGGTTCCCAGCATACTCCATGATCTGCATATGCAGGTACTAATAGAATATAAGGGCATCTATGATTTTCAAGGCCTTGAAATTTCCAATAAAACATCTGTGAATCAAGATAAACAAAGTGTTTCATTTTTTCCGATAAGATTTCTCTTGTTATTATATCCATACCAATATATTGAGAATGAGCAAATGGAAAATCATTGCCTCTTGGACCTATGCACATTTTTATCATTTGATTACATGAATCTATTTCTTCTTTGATAGTATCAATATTATTATTTTTTATATCTGTATCTCCAAGTTTAGCTCGCATATTATCATAAGAAGACTGTATTTTATTTACTTTCTCAAATGTAGATGAAATATATCTATCTACGGCTTGAAGTTTAGTCATAACATTACGCATATTCTCATAAAGTCTGGAATTATTTATTTTAATATCATATGGGCCTTCATCATCAATAACAGATTCACTAAGAGCAGTTGAGCAGATATCACTAGTAAGTTCTTTAAGAAGTGAAAGAAGCTTATTTCTATTTGAAATATTCATCTCAATATTTCTTTTTTCATTTTGAAGGGAATTTTGCAGTGCAACTAGTTTTGCATTTTCGTTTTTTTTACTTTTGGCACTAATATCTTCTAATTTTGATGGTCTAATCTTTCCTCTATTAACCCAATCCAGCCATTCGTCAATATAAAAGTAAGGCGTATTTTCTCCAATATTTTTAATTATTTCAAGCTTATAATTGGAAAAAAAATCTATATGTTGTTTTTTAAGCCATGAATCGGAGATTATGCCGAATCTGAGAAATAATCTTGAATGAGGATTTATTGTAGAAAGAGATTTAAGAATTTCTTCCTTAATGGGTAGTATTATTTCAAGTATTTTTGAAAGAGCTACGGATTTTGATTCAGTATCCTGAGCTTCATCATATTCTTTTAAAGAAGCCTTTATTTTTTGCTGATATATTATATTTTTTCCTTCAAATATATGACCTATGAATCCCTTTATATCAATAGAATCAGTAATTAATTCTTTTTGTACGCGCTTTGACTGGGAATGACTTGTCTCTGGAATATCAGATGCTTTCGAAGAATTATTAATAGATAAATCTGCTTTATTTACTAAAGAAGATTTTACATTTTTTCTTATAATAAGTGGTTCTATTTTGAATTTTGGCGTTTTTTCCTCCTCAATTTCTTTTCATATCTATGAATTTTTATAGTTTCTAAAACAAAATAATAGCATAATATAGAAATAGCAACACTAATAATTATACCACCAAGAATTAGTTTTTGTCCACTTACTACGAGTTTGAACAATTTTGTACCCTTATGAATAAAATGAAAATGAAAAATCAAAAAAGGAAATTTATTGATTATTATTTCGCCAATTTTATATCCGCTGGCATAAAAAAAAGGGGCAGTCCATGGATTTGATACCCAGCTCCCAAGAACGGTTGCAATAATATTCAATTTAAATCCTGCTGCAACTGCAATTGATAAGAAACTTGCTATACCGAATGTTGGCATTACACCAATAAAAGCACCGACTGCAAAGCTTAATGCAATCCTTGAAGGCTCACCTGAAATTCTCAGGATCTTAAGCTTTAGATATCTTAAGAATTTGATTATAGGATTTTTTTTATCCCTTTTATGTTTCATGGTATTTATTATATCATAATCAAGGTAAAAGGGTGAAAGGGTAAAAGGGTGAAAGGACATTGAAGAAATGATGAGTGATGAGTGATGAATTGGGGTTTGTATCTTCATTCATTTCATCAATGTTGTACTCAATATTGTGAAATGTGAAGATCAGACCCCAAAAACA
>Ga0114934_10003110_pt1 | contig 10411 bp, 10 predicted proteins | sample 4SBtaG_2_FD_99695 | JGI IMG/M metagenome (GOLD analysis project Ga0114934, IMG submission 99695) | Deep subsurface microbial communities from Kolumbo volcano to uncover new lineages of life (NeLLi) - 4SBTROV10_white metaG | ecosystem: Environmental > Aquatic > Marine > Volcanic ...
AAAGGCGTAAGGCTAAAGATTGAAAAACATTTAGTTTATCTGTGTTTTCAGTGCCCTCAGTGGTTAAAAAAAGAATTAGGTTTGCTTGGTGTCTTCGTGTCTTGGTGGCTGAATAATTACAAAAAATTTACAAAAAAAATTAAAGGAGAAAAGTAAAAAATGAGTGAAATAAAAATTGCTATTGCTGGATTAGGAAACTGTGCCTCATCTATAATTCAAGGCATTGAATACTACAAAAACAATAACAAACAGGTAATTGGCCTGATGCATCCAGAACTCGACGGCTACAAATTAAGTGATATTAAAATAGTAGCTGCCTTTGACATTGATAAGAGGAAAGTAGGTCAGGATGTAAGTAAGGCTATTTTTGCCAAACCTAACAATACAAAAGTATTTTATCCCAATGTTCCTCACTATGGAGTAACAGTGAAAATGGGCGAGGTATTTGATGGGTGTGCCAAACATATGGAAGAGTTCCCTGAAGATCAGGCCTTCCGGATATCAAACGAGAAACCCTGTAATGTAGTGGAAGAGCTCAAAAAAAGTGGAGCTGAGATTTTAGTGAATTATCTTCCAGTAGGATCGGAAGATGGGGTTAAACTTTATGCTCAAGCAGCCCTGGATGCAGGAATAGGTTTTGTGAACTGTATGCCGGTGTTTATTGCCTCTAATAGAGGATGGGCAAAGAAATTTGAAGAAAAGGGTCTTCCTATAGTAGGTGATGATATAAAAGCTCAACTGGGAGCTACCATTACTCACCGAGTTCTAACCAGACTCTTCCGTGACCGGGGAGTAAAATTAGACCGTACCTACCAGCTAAACACAGGAGGAAACACTGATTTTCTCAATATGATTTCCAGAGAAAGACTCTCCTCTAAAAAGATTTCTAAAACAGAGGCAGTGCAGTCTCAATTAGAGGAGCCGCTCCCTGCCAAAGATATTCATATTGGGCCCAGTGATTATGTTGCCTGGCAAAAAGATAACAAAGTGTGTTTTATTAGAATGGAGGGAAGAGAATTTGGTGATATTCCTCTTAACCTTGAAATGCGGCTCTCAGTAGAGGATTCTCCTAACAGTGCAGGCTGTGCAATAGATGCGATTAGATGTTGTAAGCTTGGTCTGGACAGAGGGATAAGTGGTCCTTTAACTTCCATTTCCTCTTATACTATGAAGCATCCTCCTATTCAGTACTCGGATTCTGAGGCAAGGCAAAAGGTGGAAGATTTTATTGCTGGAAAGATCGAAAGGTAAAAACAAAGATTAAAGTTACATCTGCCAGTCCTACTTATTGGGCTGGCAGAGAAATATATTTAAGAAAGGTAAAATAGTTATGATAGTTACAAAAAATAGGATTAAGAAGGATCTTCAAGGGTTAGGATTAAAAGAAGGGGATTTGGTCCTTATGCACAGTTCCTTAAAGAGTATAGGATATGTTAAGGGAGGAGCAGATACAGTTATTGATGCAACCATGGAGGTCATAGGAGAAGATGGTCTGTTTATGGTTCCTACTTTCACTTTTACAAACTTTACTCCCTTTTTCGACCCTCAAACCACACCTTCACAGATGGGACTGATAACAGAAACCTTACGTCAAAGAAAGGAAAGTATGAGAAGCTGGCATCCCCGGCACTCAGTTGGTATATTAGGAAAAAATGCTAAGGAGGTAGCAAATGGGCATTTGCAAACAGGATCGGTAGGGAAAGGAAGCCCCATAGATAGATTAGCAAAGAAAGGTGGATATGTTCTACTACTTGGAGTTGGACATACAGCTAACACCACAATACATGCAGCTGAGGTATATGCAGAACTTCCCTATCTTTACACTGTAAAAGATTCACCTGACTTTCCTGAGGAGGCTATAGTTAAAACTCCCTCAGGGGAAATGATAAAAGTTTATCTTGCTCCTTATCCTACTTGTAGTGAAGGCTTCTGGAAATTGGAACCAATAATGCGAGATAAGGGACAAATTCGGTATGGAAAAGTAGGTCATGCCAATTCCCAACTAATGAGGGCACAAGATGTCATTGACACAGCCTCATCTTTGTTGAGAGAAAATCCTACAGCTCTTTTGTGTGATGAGTCGAACTGCTATTCATGCCATAAAAAAAGAAAATTTATCCACTCGTTGCTACGCAAAAATCTAAGGAAAAAAAGAGATAGTTTAGTTTCACTGCAAAACAGAAGTGAGATAATTGAAGTGAGATAATTATAGATACTATATAAATTCAAGAAAGCCTCAGGGCTTCCCCTTCGGCAACAAGTTATAAATTCCTATACCTCAAGAAAGATTAACCACTGAAGACACAGAATTCACTGAAAATTTTAAGAAAACTTAGGGAAATGCTTTTCAGCAGTGAGTTAAACTTATAAATTCCTATGCATTAAGAAAGGACTTATGAGGATGAAACCAGTTCGCTTTGGATTACTTGGCTTTGGTGAGTGGGCAAGATGGCATGCCCGTTTTATCAGAGAACTACCAGAGGCCCATCTGGTAGCAATTGCCGATAGTGATAAGAAAAAACGAGAGATGGCTAAAAAAGATTTTGGGATTAGAACTTACTCAGATTATAATGAGCTGATAAAAAAGGAAAACTTAGATGTTGTGGATATTCTCCTGCCCAATTATCTACATCATCAGGCAGCAATGACTGCTCTGCAATCTAAGTGTAATGTATTAGTGGAAAAACCTATGGCTTTAACAGTGAAGGATTGTGAGTCAATCTTAGAATTTGCTCAAGATAAAAAGCCATTTTTAGCTATTGGATTTGAGCTACGTGCCTCTTCCCTTTGGGGACGAGTGAAAAAATTAATTCAAGGGGGTAAAGTTGGTGCGGTTCGAGCTGTAAATATAGAGGTTTTTCGTTTTGCCCCTTCTATAGGTTCAGGAGGATGGCGTCTCAACAAGGATAAAGTCGGTAGTTGGATGTTGGATGCTCCCATTCACTATTTTGATCTTATTCGATGGTACTTTGAAGAGACAGGGGAACCACAGTCTATTTATTCTTCAGCTAATTCTTTATCAGAAAAAGCTCTGGTAGATAATTTCTCAACTATTATCAAGTTTTCTAACAAGGGTTATGCTGTCCTCTCATACAGTATGGCAGGCTATGGATATTATGTTGTAGCAAAGGTCATAGGAGATAAAGGTGCCCTGTGGGCTCATTGGGAAGAAGATAAAGAAAACCCTTTTAAGGCAAAATTTTGGCTGGAGTATGGTCAAAATAAAGTTAAACATAAGATTGTTATTGAGGAGCCAGCGGGAGAGATATTTGACCTGAAAGCTGAGATTAAACAGATTGTAAAGGTGGTTCAAGAAGGTGCACCCATCCTGGCTACTGGTCAGGATGGTAAAGAAGCAGTTAGAATCTGCCTGGCCGCTGAGGAATCCCTAACTACCGGTGAGATTATCAAATTATAGCAGAGAGAACACAGAAGGAATGTAAGACGTGAGAAGTGATATGTAGAAGAGGCAAAAGGCTAAGGGGCGAAAGGCAAAGGACAAAAAACTTATTACTTATCACATATTACAATTATTTGTGTTCTCTGTGGTTAAGTTTTGGCACTATTCATTACCAACAAAGAAAGGAGATAGAGTAGATGGACAATAAAAACAGTGCAAAAAATCGATTGGCTATACTGGGTGGCTCTCCTGTAAGAAGTATTTCTTTTCCTCTCTGGCCACAATTTGACAAGAGAGAAGAAGATAATCTTTTGCAGGTGCTACGAAGCAGAAAATGGGAAAGACATGAAGGACATATGGTATCCAAATTTGAAAAACTTTTTGCTAAGCTATGCGGAGTTGAAAAATCTCTTATGGTTACAAACGGTTCCACAGCTTTGGAAATTGCTCTTACTGTAGCTGGTGTTGGAGCAGGGGATGAGGTATTAGTTCCACCTTATACCTTTATGTCCACAATTGCAAGTGTTCTATTGGTTAATGCCCTTCCCGTATTTATTGATATTGACCCGGACACCTATTGTATAAATCCTCAGCTAATTGAAGAGCAAATTACCCCTAATACTAAAGCTATTTTACCTGTTCACTTGGGGGGAATGCCTTGTGATATGGAAAAAATAATGGATATTGCCTCCAAACACAACTTAATTGTTATTGAAGATGCTTGTCAGGCTCACTTAGCAGAATGGAAGGGACAAAAAGTGGGAAGCATCGGAAAGTTAGGCTGCTTTAGTTTCCAGGTAAGCAAAAACATCTCTGCTGGAGAGGGAGGTGCTATTATCAGCAACGATCCTAACATAATAGAGGACTGTTTTTATTACCATACTTGTGGTCGGCTAAGGGCAGGAATGTGGTATCATCATCCTTATCCAGGGACTAATCGTCGAATGACTGAATTTCAAGCTGCTATTCTTCTATCTCAGATAGAACGTCTCCCAAAACAGATGGCCCTTAGAGTTAAGAATGCAACCTACTTATCAAAAAAACTATCTCAGATTCCAGGCATCAGTCCTTTATCAGTTCCTAATTTTGTTACTCTTCACGCCTATCACCTTTACATTTTCCGCTATAATGCTGAGGCCTTTAATGGGCTACCCAGAGATATTTTTGTAAAAGCACTTCAGGCAGAAGGAATTCCCTGCTCAACAGGTTATGTACCTCTTTATAAGGAAGAATTTATTAAGAGGACAATGAAGATGCGCAAATTTCAGAAGATATTTGGTTCAACTCGTATAAATAAATATTATGAATATTTGCCCAAGATTAGTTGTCCGGTAACTGAAAAAGCCTGTAACGAGGAGGGTATTTGGATTCCTCAATCAACTCTTTTAGGGACAAAAAAGGATATGGACGATATTATAGAGGCAATTCATAAAATACAAAGATATGGGAAAGAACTCAACCAAATATACAAAAAGTTCTGAGTAATAACGAATTATTTACGTTTTTCCTTTTTCTATGAATTTGGATAATAAAATAGGCAAGACGAGATAGACCTCCCGCACTGGAAATATTTCTAATCCCTCCTCTGGTCGTACTAAGAAACTCCCGGTAAGCCACTCTTTTGATACTTCTCCTTTCTCCTATTTAGATAATTTGTCGCGTAGGGTTGACTTTTCTCAAAAATAAAGGTAAAATAAAATAAAAAATGGGAGAGAGTTATAAAAATGAGGTCTTATCGAATTTATGCTGAATTCATAAAGGGACTTTGGAGACAAAATCCTACCTTTGTTCAACTTTTAGGGATGTGCCCTACCTTAGCCATAACTAACTCTGCTATCAATGGGTTTTCTATGGGAATGGCAGTAACTTTTGTACTGGTATCCTCAGGAATTGTAATTTCTCTCTTTCGGAAACTCATTCCTTCGGAAGTAAGAATTGCCACTTTCACCATAATCATTGCCAGTTTTGTTACTGTAGCTGATCTTTTCTTAAAAGCAAGCTTTCCAGAGATAAGTAAAGCTCTGGGTCCTTATGTTCCCTTAATTGTAGTTAATTGCATAATTTTAGGAAGACAGGAAGCTTTTTCCTCTAAAAATCCTGTTCTTCCTTCTATAGCTGATGCTTTAGGAATGGGGATGGGATTTACTATGGCTTTAATTATTCTGGGTAGTATTAGAGAACTTTTAGGCTCTGGTTCGATATTTGGTTACAGAATCCTGGGAAATTATTTTAGACCATGGGTAATTATGATTCTTCCCCCAGGTGCTTTCCTTACATTGGGGACACTCATTGGCATTATAAACCATTTTTCTCCCCGCAAAACTTAAGTAAAGAGAAAAAAATTGATTGTTAACAAAAAAGCCGCCTACCAGTACGAGATCTTTGAAAAATGGGAAGCAGGAATTGTTCTTAAGGGAACTGAAGTAAAATCAATCCGAGAGGGAAGAGTAAGTTTTGCCGATAGCTTTGTTCGAATAAGAGGAGAAGAGGTTTTTCTTTACAACCTTCACATAGCACCCTATTCTTCAGCTTCCTCTTTTAATTATGATCCCAAAAGAGAAAGAAAGCTCTTGCTTCACAAATCTCAGATTCGTAGATTAACTGGAATATTAACTCAAAGGGGGTTGACATTAATTCCATTATGTATATACTTTAAGAAAAACAAGGTAAAAGTAGAAATAGGGTTGGCTAAAGGGAAAAAACTTTACGATAAAAGAGAAAAGATAAAGAGAAGGATAGTAGAGCGAGAAACAAGACGTGCTTTAAAAGATCGGGATTTGAAAAATTAACCACTGAAGAGGCTGAACTATTCGTGATAATTAGTGGCTGTAATTTTGTATTCTGCAATTAAACTTAAAAGGGGGGCGATTAGGTTTCGACAGGGATAAGAATAGCAAAATGGCACACCAAGGATCTCGGATCCCTTGTAAATCCATCCGAGAAAAAATTAAACGACAACGCTGAATTTGCTTTAGCTGCTTAAAAGCAGCTACGCCTAGCTAATTCTTTGCTCTACAGAAGTAGCCAAGGTGTCAGAAAAGTAGAGATAGCTTTCTCCTGAGCAGGGAAGGAGAAAGCGAAATATAACTCCTGATAGCTTACTACTTATCCCGTTTACTGGAGAGGTGGTAAGTGAAATTTAAAAAGTAAACTAAGTGTGTAGATATTCTGGTATTTTTATCCATGGACGAGGGTTCGATTCCCTCCGCCTCCACCATTTTCCTCCCAGAAAATAAAAATCTTACAAATCTATTTTCCTTGAAATAAGAATTTACTAAGAAGTAAGGAAAAATTAATTATTTTACCAATGACTAAAGTAATTGTTTGCGGTGCTCGGGGTAGAATGGGGCAACAGATAATCTCCGAAGTTCTCCTGGACCCAACTATGGAATTAATAGGAGCTATAGAATCTTTCCATCATCCAGAGTTGGGTAAAAGAGTAACTGAAGGAGTGATAGTAAGCTCCGATTTAGAAGAAGTAGTGCAAGAAAAAGCAGTAATTATAGAATTTACTACCTCAGTAGCTACTATAGAGCACTTAAAAGTAGCTAAACGTAAGAAAATTCCTATGGTTATTGGCACTACTGGGTTTCAAGTAGTTGAGTTCAACCAAATAAGAGAAGCTTCCTCCAGTATCCCTATTCTTCTTTCCCCTAATATGAGCATTGGAATTAATCTTTTATTTAAGTTAGTGCAGATAGCGGCGAAAACCTTAGGCAAAGAGTTTGATAAAGAAGTTATTGAAGCTCACCACCGAAAGAAAAAAGATGCTCCCAGCGGCACAGCTAAGAGAATTGCTCAGATATTAGCTCAAACAGAGGGAGAGAAATTAGATCAAGTAGAAGTGTTTGGAAGGCAAGGAATAACGGGAGAAAGGAGAAAAGAGGAAATTGGTATTCATGCAGTTAGAGGAGGAAGCATTGTGGGGGATCATACTGTGCTTTTCGCTGGAGAAGGAGAAAGATTAGAGATAACTCATAGAGCTGAATCCCGCAAGATATTTGCTCGGGGAGCTATTCTCTCAGCAAAGTTTATTGCCCAAAAGAAAGCTGGACTTTATGACCTTCAAGATGTTTTAGGAATAAAATGAGCATTAGCCACGGATTTACGCAGATAAACACAAGAAAATTGAATATGCCAAATTGTAAATAATTATTTGTGATAATTAGTGGCTGAATAGTAACGGAATAAAATGAGCATTGATATAGAAAAAGCCAAAAGATTATCTAAACTACCTCCCTATCTTTTTACCCAACTGGATAAGGAAAAAGAAAAGTTAAAAAAAAAAGGGTGGGATCTCATTGACTTTGGAATAGGAGATCCTGATTTACCTACTCCTCTGCCCATTATCAATAGACTAATTCAAGCTTGTCAGAATCCTAGAAATCACCATTATCCCTCTTATGAGGGTCTCATCTCCTTTCGAGAAGCGGTAAGCAAATGGTATCAAAAAAGGTTTGGAGTAACTCTGGATCCTCAAAGAGAAGTTATCACTTTAATTGGGAGTAAAGAAGGGATAGCTCATATCTGTTTGGGTTTGTTAAACCCAGGAGATATAGCTCTTATTCCCGACCCTGCTTATCCAGTTTATAAAGCGGGAGTAATTTTTGCTGAAGGAAAGCCTTTTTATCTTCCCCTGCGAGAGGAAAATGAATTCTTGCCAGCTCTGGATACTATCCCTGAGTATATAGCCCGATCTTCAAAGATTCTCTGGATAAATTATCCCAACAACCCTACGGCAGCTACGGCTACTGTAGAATTCTTTCACCAAGTGATAGATTTTGCTCAAAAATTTAACTTAATAATCTGTCATGATTTAGCTTACTCTGAGATATCTTTTGATGGATACCAACCTCCCAGCTTACTTCAGATAAGGGAGGGAAAAGAAGTAGGAATAGAATTTCACTCTTTATCTAAGAGTTTTAATATGACTGGTTGGAGAATAGGATTTGCCGTAGGTAATACAAAAATTATTCAAATTTTAAGAGAAGTAAAAACCAATGTAGATTCTGGCGTTTTCCAAGCTATTCAAGAAGCAGGGATAGCAGCTTTACAAATGGATGGTAAAGCTACTCAGGAAATTAAGAAAGTTTACCAAAAAAGAAGAGATATTCTGGTAGATGGTCTTAGAAAATTGGGATGGGAAGTTAATTCTCCTCAAGCTACCTTTTACCTTTGGGTAAAAGTTCCCGAGAAAAAATTTTCCTTAGAATTCACCTTAGAACTTTTAACAAAATATGGGATAGTGGTTACTCCCGGAGTAGGATTTGGCCCTTCAGGAGAAGGATATATAAGAATTGCTTTAACCGTACAAGAAGAGAAAATAAAAGAAGCTATACAAAGATTAAAGTACCCACCGCAAGAGTATATGAAGTTCACAAAAAATCAATAAAAATTAACCACTAAAGACGCTGAATTTACCCCGTGGAGTAAACAGGGTGAACTGAAAATTTTAAGGAAACTTAACAAGTGCTCTTCAATAAAAAGAATGTAGTGCAGACCTTTAGGTCTGCTTATTTTAGCAGGTCTAAAAGACCTGCACTATTTATTAAATTATTAGGATATCTTACTCATTTATCTCTGCGTACTTTGTGAGCTCTGCGGTTAAATTTTTACTACAATTTTTTAGAGGAGATGAAATGCCCAGATTAAGTGTAAATGTTGATCATATAGCTACCTTACGTGAGGCTCGAAAGTCTAAGGAACCCGACCCAGTTGCTGCTGCACTTTTGGCAGAATTAGGAGGAGCTGAGGGGATTACTGTTCACTTAAGAGAGGACAGAAGACACATCCAGAAAAGGGACTTAGAGTTATTGAGAGAAGTTATAAAGACAAAGTTAGACCTGGAAATGGGACTTAGCGAAGGAGCAGTTAAGACAGCTTTGAAGATACGTCCACAGCTTGTTACTCTGGTTCCAGAGAAAAGGGAAGAGATTACAACTGAAGGAGGATTAGACTTATCCAAATCAAATCCCAGATTAGAAGAGGTCATTTCTCTTTTACACGAGGAAAAAATTTTAGTTTCTCTGTTCATTAACCCCACACCCAATAGTGTTAAAAAAGCCCACAAACTTAAAGCTGATTTTGTTGAACTTCACACTGGTTTGTATGCTGAGGCTAAGGATCCTCTTGAAGTTTCCAGAGAAATAGAAAAAATTGCTGGAGCAGCTATTTTAGCAAAAAAACTAGGAATGGGGGTAAATGCTGGCCATGGATTAAACTATCAAAATGTAGAAAAAGTTTGCTTAATAAGGGAGATAGAAGAGTTCAGTATTGGTCACTCCATTATAGCCCGAGCTTGTTTAGTGGGAATAAGGGAAGCTGTTCAGGAAATGATAAGGTTAATTAATAAATAAGCCACAAATTTACGCGGATAAACATGAATGAACACTAAAGGCGAAAGGCAAAGGGCTAAAGATGAAAGGTGAATTATATAATTATTTAATGATAATTAGTGGGTAAAATAAACATAACAATTAAGGGTATAGGGATAGATTTAATTGAAATAAAAAGAATAGAGAAAGCTCTGCAAAAGTGGGATAAACTATTAGAAAAGAAAATCCTTACTCCAAAAGAAATTGGAGAAATTGAGTATCGAAAAATTAGAACAAGAAAACTATCCTTTATAGCGGGAAGATTTGCTGCCAAGGAAGCTATTTTTAAATCCTTAGGGATAGCCCCTCGGTGGCAGGAAGTAGATATTCTTCCAGGAGAAAGAGGTGAACCTTTAGTTACTCTCGATGGGGAAACTTTGAAATTGTCTCAAAATAAAGGGATAAAAAAGATATTGGTGAGTATCTCCCATACCCGCAGTTTTGCTTTAGCTCAGGCAATAGCTTTAGGAGATTTACTAACCTAATCAAGCATTCCTAAATATATTGAACCCAGATGTAAAAGCTCAGCGAACCCCGTGTTATCGCGAGGGATGAAATCCCGAAGCAATCTCAGTTTTTGCTTAAGTTAGGACAGGCGGGACGCCCGTCCTACCAAACCAAAGATAATCAATACCTC
>Ga0114934_10003111_pt1 | contig 10410 bp, 10 predicted proteins | sample 4SBtaG_2_FD_99695 | JGI IMG/M metagenome (GOLD analysis project Ga0114934, IMG submission 99695) | Deep subsurface microbial communities from Kolumbo volcano to uncover new lineages of life (NeLLi) - 4SBTROV10_white metaG | ecosystem: Environmental > Aquatic > Marine > Volcanic ...
AACAAACTTAGCGGTCACAATGTCTCCACAAAAAGGCGGTTCGCGCTCTTCAATTAGTGTTTTTATCTTTGATACCACTCCGTCAACCGAGTAACCGATCATGCTTTTCTTGAATTCAGTTTCAGGCGAGACAGCCCCCGGATTAAAATCCGAAATGTCCCGGTTTTTAAGAAAGTAGACCACCGCATCTATCCCCCCCGCGTGTAGCCAGTCGTAGTAATTTTTATAAAAAGCCTCCGATAGCGGCTTGCAATCGCACCAAATACAAAAATAACGCCCATCACCCTCGCTCAAGTGAAGTCCGTCAGCATGGTTACTCATAAAAATAAGTGACACCAGATTGGGCACATTAAATTGCCGAACGCCTTTGAGATCAATCAAAAGCTCATCCGGAGGGCTTGCGCAAATCGGTTTCAACCGGTTTTCGATATCGCGGCGCTCAAAATTCATACATTCTTGAACGATAACCAGCTTTTTGCTGTATAAAAATTCAGTAAACTGACTGTGCAATGCGTCATTGCTGGGCTGGCTAACATTGTGCGCACCGACAGCGCGAATCAGAGGCTGAAAGATGCTATCCTTTCCAATCCGCATGGGCCCACCGAAAAATATTTGATGATTGATTTTGATCTCTGGCTTCTGGGCAGTGAATGCCATCCAGTTAAGCAGATGCTGACGGTCTAAATCCTTCGGTACAAGATAATAAAGCAGTTCCTCCCAGGGTTCCGTATCACCTGACTTCCCGAGGCAATCTGGAGGCCGGTAGGTATTTACCAGGCGTCTTTGGCCGTCATTTACAACATTGGGATTGTTAGGCAACCAGGTAAAGTTGTCTACCACACTTTCCGCCCGCTCGGTAACAATCGCCTCGACAGCGTTCTTAAAAAACGGTTTTTTCAGGACATTAAAAGCCGGACGTGTCAAAATTCCGTGCGTGTTTCGATTGAAAATACGATCCGGTTCGGCGACGTAATAAAAGTTTGAAATATCTATGGACTTATCCCGCTCGCCTTCGCCCGCGATGTTTTTTGTATTTTTAAGGCTGACACCAGGCATAAATCTAAATCACAACGCCCGGCGGCTTTCACTGATCCGTTTCGATATCCAATCGTCAATTTCCGACTCAATCCAACCGGAGGATCGAAGACCCAGCTTTATCTGTCTAGGAAATTGACCTTTATTGACTTTGTCATAAATAGACGATCGTTTTAAACCCGTGCGTTTTTCGACCTGTTTTAGCCGGAGTATATTAACCATTAAAGGACTATATCGGTTGCTTTCGGAGGCCCATTAAACACCAGAATTGAATAAATACCGGGGTACTAACTTTGCCGGGGGTAAAATCAGTACCCCCCGGAAATTCTCCAATAATCCTTATCTCTCAATTGTTTAGCGGAGTCTATATTGCGTCTAATTTTGTTTTTTAGGTGGTTAGTATCAGTATTAAATTGGTGCGGATATATCACTTCTGCAATTTCTTGTCGCGTAGCACCTACGCTTAATGCATCCAGTATTCGTATATAATTCGAATACTTATTCATTGCTAAATTCTTGGATTTAACCACCGCTTTATCACCAATATGTCGGCGGGAGGATTCCCGCTCATCCATAAGCATCTGTTTTGCAATCGCAACCTGCCTATCTATCGAGCCCGTAAGGTCGAATCCAATTACCATTAAATTCTCCCTCTCGAAATAAGCAACCATCCGCTCAAGCCACCATTGATACTCCAAGCTCCCAACACCTCCATTAAGTTTGGGAATATGAATATTCATCTCCCACGGAGGAGAGTTCGTATCAAATCCAACCTCATCGGAATAATCACTAAAAGAAAGAAATTCGATTTCCTCGTATTCCCTTCCAGGATCAAACGGTCTTGGCTCAATATGGTATCGACCACACATATAATCAGCATAAGGCATTGGGGGATTGGCACGAGGGTTTCTGTCGAAATAATCCTCTAGCGTTTCTCCTTCGGTCGCCGGTGGGTCAGTATAAAAAAAACCATCTATATAAAATCGCATCCCTTCCCAGGGGGTTCCTTTCCATTTACCGTTCTTGTTTCCATAAATCTCATGGATATTTGGAAATGAATCTAGTCGTTGATAATCTTTTTGATAATCGGGATTTCGGCGTAAAAATTCCCAAGCCCAGCCTTCTGACTGCTCCTGATTTGTGTAATCACTCGGATTCTTCCAATCCTTTAATTTTAGACTGGTCACTGCTTTGCTCTGATCGGCACCACATCACCACCATTTTTCAAACCATCCAAATAATCAGCCCACCATTGCATCATTATTTTTCGTTCATCCAGAAATCTAGCATGATGAGTATAGGCCGCTCTCACCCCGTCCCGCTCCTGGTGCGCAAGCTGGCGTTCAATCGCATCTGCATTGAAATTAGATTCATTTAAAATTGATGAAGCCGTTGCTCTGAATCCATGTGGAGTTGCTTTCGGCAACCCCGGCGTTTCCCCGTCATATCCAAGCTTAAAGATCGCGCGCCTCATGGTGTTGTCTGATATTGCGTCTTCACGATTTCGTTCGGAGGGAAACAATAATGAGTATTGACCGGTGATCGGCCTGATCTTTTTAATTAGATCTACGGCTTGTTTAGAAAGAGGCACAATATGATCTATTTTCATCTTCATCCGAATACCCTGAATTCGCCAGAGACGTTCCGATAAATCGATTTCACACCATTGCGCACCTCGCAACTCACCAGGGCGTAGAAATGTAAGGACCAATAGATTGATGGCGTACTGCGTTAACAATCGACCCTGAAGATGATATTTTTCTAACGCATTAAGAAATCTAGGCAAATGCTCCCTAGGTAGCGATGCCCGATGCTCCACTTTTCTTTTTTTTACAACATCGCGTATTCCGCAAAGGTCCGAGGTGGGGTTATAAAGCGACCGACCTTTTTGTACAGCGTATCGACATACTCGCCCTACGTCCTGCAGTACTCGAGCGGCAACATCTAATGCGTCTCGATTTTCAATACCACTGATGACAGATAGCACGTCTTGCGCGCGTATTTCATCAATTGTAAGCGGCCATAATAATTTGCAATTGTCCTCCAGACGTTTCCATACCCGGTTAGCGTGATTCTCTGTCCATGAACCTCTTTGATGTTTCCACCAATCAGCCGCGACAGTTCCAAAAGTATTTTCACCAGCGCGTTGTTTTATTTTTTTATCCGCTTTAACTCGCCCCGGATCTTTGTTATTTCTTATTAAGATTCTGGCCTCGTCTCGTAACTGCCGCGCGGCCTTGAGTGATACTTCCGGATACACACCAAGCGCCAAGGTTTTTTGCTTGCCACCAAATCTATACTTAAGTCGCCAATACTTTGCCCCATTTTTCTTAATCAAAAGCCGTAGGCATTTTTCGTCAGCGATCCAATAATCATTGGACTTCGGTTTAACCTTTCGGATAGCGGCATCGGTCAGCATGGTGCTATATATTTATCATTGAATTGAGGTGTCACCATATATAACACTCTTTTGCAGTGGATAGCAATGGATACTTTCGGATACTAGCGGACACAAAAAAGCCCGTGAACCGCGTCGTTCACAGGCTTATCGGTCTTTTCTGGACTTCCTTAGACCTATCTTTGGTGCCGATGGCCGGACTTGAACCGGCACGACTTGCGCCACCGCCCCCTCAAGACGGCGTGTCTACCAATTCCACCACATCGGCAAAACTAATGCCCTACTCTGAAAAGTGTATGAGCATCTGTCCATGAGAAGACAGAATTATTCCGCAGGACTGGATTCTATTGGTTTTTCAGCGGGGATCAAATCACCAGGCAAATCAACTTCGGGTTCCAATAATTCCTTCCCTTCGATATTGGGAACGGATTCAGTTTTCAAAATTCCGTCCGTTTCAACATTTGCATCAACTGATGGGATATCAGGAAGATCTGAAACACCTGGAGTATCCAGATCAATCTGTCCTGGTGGTAGATCCGGGTGGGTTTCTTCTGGTACCGGGCTATCCATGAATGATTCCGAATCTTTTCGAGTATCGCCAAGGATTGCCAATGTCAAACTGGACACGAAAAATAATACCGCCAACACGGCAGTTGCTCGGGTCAAAAACGATGCAGACCCCTGAGCGCCAAATACTGTTCCAGATGCGCCGCTCCCGAATGCGGCACCTGCGTCGGCACCACGTCCTTGCTGCAACAAAACCAATGCAACTACACCAGCTGCAACTAAAACATGAAAAATTATTAATGCTTGATACATAAATTAACCAGTATTCTAAATCGAACTACAAATTGCTACAAAAGATTGCGCATCCAATGATGCACCGCCAATCAAGCCACCATCAATATCCGGCATTGAAAACAAATCCGCTGCATTTTCCGGTTTTACGCTTCCGCCATATAGGATACGCACCGCTTCAGCTTGTAATTTATCAATGTCCGCTATTTTATTTCTTATATGCGCGTGAACTTCCTGCGCCTGCTCAGATGTTGCTGTTTTTCCCGTACCTATGGCCCAAACCGGTTCGTAAGCGATTATAGCCGTTCGTAAAGATTCGACACCCGCTTCTGTCAGAACCGCGTTAAGCTGCTGATCAATAACGTCAAACGTTGTGCCGCTATCCCGCTGTTCCAATGTTTCTCCGACACAAATTATCGGTGTTAATCCCGTCGCTATTGCCTGACAATAGCGCTTTGCCACAAGCTCGCTGGTCTCGGCATACAAGCCCCGCCGTTCAGAATGACCTACTATAGCCAATTCACAATCGAATTCCTTCAACATTGCCGCCGATACTTCTCCGGTAAAAGCACCAGAAGGATGATCCGCTACATTTTGAGAACCTAAAAGGATCGAACTATTTCTCAAAAGACTTTGTGCCAGCGAAAGAAACGGACACGGTACACAAACGCCCACCTCCCTATTATTACCATGACCGATACCCGTTACCAGTTGCGTCAACAACTTTTCGGTGCTGGTGAGAGTACCGTTCATCTTCCAATTTCCAACCACTATGGGTTTGCGCATCAGTTTCTGTCGAGTAAATCGTGGAATTTTAACTTGTACGAGAGATTGAATCAAATAATACCTAGCTATTTCCCATTCTTAAAATGGATGGAACTCTATAACCACCGCCATGAATCACAATAGTACCACCACCAAAGCGCTGAATTGGATCTGGCTTTTCAAAGTGACTCTAACCAGCACAGCCACCTACGTTTTACACAAAATAAAACCATGATCTTGATAACTACGAAGATACCGACAATTCTGTACTATACTCCATCTGAAATACACTGTAGTATACGCTAGTTATATTGGTGACTTCGTTTCATAATACTTTAGTAAATTATTCGATTTTTATCACCACTCCGCTTCATTTCCTAGTTTATAGCTCCTTGATTAATGGAAGATAACCCAATTTACAAACTGGTTTTCATGAACCAGAACAAAGTGTATGAGGTTTATGCCAAACACGTCTTCCAAGGGGATTTATACGGTTTTGTCGTTGCCGAAGACTTTGTGTTCGGAGAATCCAGTACTATCGTTGTTGATCCATCCGAAGAAAAATTAAAATCTGAGTTTTCAGGCGTTAAACGCTCGTTTATACCGATGCACGAAATAATCAGGATCGACCAGGTTGAACGCCGAGGTACTGCGAAAATCATCCCAATTTCAAACAACTCAACCAGCAGTGGCAAACCTTCTAAACTATACACCCCAGACCCTGGCTAAGAAGGCTATTTCAAAACAATACTCAGAGAGTCGCTAAAAGTTCACCAGGAAGACTATTTGACAATCTTTAATTCTGGTCTAGTTGGCCTGGGCTTTGAATCGCCGGGCGGCGGAATATTGTCCTCGCCTTCATCGAAGATCATGCCTTTACCATTTTCCTGTGCGTAGATTGCCAACACAGCGTATATGGGTATCTCTACCTGCATTGGTTTTCCTTCAAAACGGGCGCTGAAAACAATTTGTTCGTTACCCAAAACCAGGTCGTGTATAGCTTCAGGGCGCATATTTAACACGATCCGACCTTCCTGAATATATTGCTGCGGAACAACAATTTCCTCACATTCAGCATTGACCAGCAAATATGGGGTGAAACTATTGTCTAAAATCCAGTCGTACAAGGCACGAATCAGATAAGGCCGAAGTGATGTCATGGATTAAGCGGACAACCGCAAAGGGTGGTCTGCCAAATCGTTTTCCTGCTCACTCAAGCTTTCCTGAAATGATTGTCGTTCGAACATTCGACTCGCATATTCCCTAATCGCTCCCGCTTGTTTTGGAAGGTCTATTCCCAGACTGGGTAGTCTCCACAATAAAGGAACCACAGCACAGTCGATCAGCGAAAACTCATCTCCCATAAAAAACTCTTTGGCTTCGAATATTGACGCTGCTGAAACCAAACTTTCACGAAGCATTTTTCTGGTTTTTACCGCCTTCTTTTCCCCACCTGATTCAATTTCCTCCAACAGGCTATACCAGTCGTTCTCGATACGATACATAATTACGCGGGATCGAGCTCTGGATACCGGATCCATTGGATGCAAAGGCGGATGAGGAAAGCGCTCATCCAGATATTCCATAATAATTCGGGAGTTATATAGAACCAGGTCACGATCAACCATGGTCGGCAGATTACCGTAAGGGTTTAATTCAAGAAAGTCCTCTGGTGGGTCATTTGGATTAACATAGCGGATTTCAACAGCAACACTTTTTTCAGCAAGAACCATTCGCGCCCGGTGACTGTAGATGCAGGTCGGTGATGAATACAAGGTCATTACAGATTTACGACTTGTGATATTTGCCACGAAACGTCCCCTATTGAGTTTATTATTAATAGCTATCCCAACAGCATTCTATCACGATATTGTTTCTTTTTGCTGAGCACCCTGGCGAAAAAGTCGTATTATTTCGTTTAAATACAGTTTGTTATAATTATTCTCCAACTAAAATATTAGTTAATATCCACCTATTTAATGGACATCTTTCCAGTATTCTTTTTTCAGTAAATAGACGATATTGAGAAACATAAACAAAAACAAAAGAACATATTTGCCCATACTGACACGTTGCAACTGCGCAGGCTCCCCTACATAAACAAGAAAATTAACCAGGTCTCTGATCGTTGCATCAAATTCCAACTGCGTCATTTTTCCACGGCTATTGCTAATAAAACGTTCAAATTTTTGCTGACCATCTTGTTGTATAAATACTGCTTTTTGATCGCCCTGAAGATCCCAAAAAACATTAGGCATGGCAACATCCTTATACACTGTATTGTTCACGCCAAACGGCCGTGATTCATCCAGGTAAAAACCTCGCAAATAGGAATACAGCCAATCAGAACCACGAGACCTCGCAATCAATGATAAATCCGGCGGACTGATACCAACAAACCACTGACTCGCTTCAACGGATTCCATAGCAGTAGTCATGGAATCATGGATGCTTCGTGAACCGACAATAATCTGCTGTTTGGTTTCGTCTTCAGAGAGACCGATATCTTCGGCCAAACGCGAATAACGCATGTGTTTAAGCGAGTGGCAGCTTTGACAATACCTTGCATATAAACTTGCACCTCGCCTCAATGATGCCTTATCTGCAACATCGACAGCCATTTCATCCAGTTCAACGCCACCGCCCGCCACCACCAGCATTGGCAGACACAACATGAGTATCCCAACTATACTTTTCATTTTTTTACGTATTTTTGTAAATTTGAAACGCTTTCCTTGATCAAAGCTATGAGGCCTTCAACATCGAGTATCGGAACACTGTAAACCTGACCGGATTGAGTCTTTATTTCTCGAGTCGTAGTAATTTGATCAAACTTTTTTTTCAACCCTGGACACCGATCATTTATAACATCCGCCAACGGTGGATCATTCGTCACCCGATCAGGTATCGGAACACTGGCTTTCTCGTTCTTGGTATAAAACGGCATCAGCACAAAGAATGCAAAATAAAGAACCGTAAACAATCTTGCAAACCCTGTAGCTACTGGCGTGGCAGGTTGCGTTCCTAGATAGCCCAATACAAGAAAGCTCACAGCAAATATACTCACCGCAGCTTTAAAAATACCACTGCGATAGCGTACAGAATTAATTTCACTTCGATCCAGCCAGGGTAGAATAAACAATACAAAGATTGCTCCCCCCATCACCAGAACCCCGCCAAATTTATCCGGGACAGCGCGTAAAATTGCATAAAATGGCGTGAAATACCAAACGGGTACTATATGCTCTGGTGTCTTGAGTGGATCAGCGGGAATGAAATTTTCCGGCTCTAGAAACAAGCCCCCCATCTCCGGCATATAAAATATAATCGTCGCAAAAACAATCAGGAATACAACGACTCCTACAATATCCTTGACAGTATAATAAGGATGGAAAGGGATACCATCCAAAGGAACCCCTTTTTTGTCTTTATTCTTCTTTATCTCAATACCGTCCGGATTATTCGACCCTACCTGGTGAAGGGCAATGATATGCAAATAAACCAGCGCGACTAAAACCAATGGTATTGCTGCAACATGAAATGCAAAAAACCGGTTCAGAGTCGCGTCGGCAATCACATAGTCGCCCCGAATCCATAGCGCAAGGTCTTCTCCAACAAAAGGGATGGCACTAAACAGTGAAATGATAACCTGAGCACCCCAATAAGACATTTGCCCCCAAGGTAATAAGTACCCCATGAACGACTCAGCCATCAGACAAAAATAGATCAGCATGCCGAAAATCCAGATTAATTCCCGAGGCTTCTTGAAAGAACCATACAGCAACCCTCGAAACATATGCAGATAGACAACGATAAAAAATGCCGAAGCCCCTGTTGAGTGCATGTACCTGATCAACCAACCCCAATTCACATCCCGCATAATGTATTCAACCGAATCAAATGCGAATTTGGCATCGGGTTTATACGCCATGGTAAGGACAATGCCTGTGAGAATCTGATTAACCAGAACCAACAGCGCCAATGATCCAAATATATACCATACGTTAAAATTTTTCGGCGCATAATATTCTGACAAATGCTCTTTCCAGACCTTGTCCAATGGCATCCGGGTAAACACCCAGCTAGAAAATTCCGTAACCCACTTCGGCATCAGCCTTTCTCCTCAGTTTCATCTTCGCCAACGATAATCCGGGTATCACTTAGATAGCGGTACGGTGGAATTTCCAGATTGGTCGGCGCAGGAACGCTTTTATACACCCGACCGGAATAATCAAATCGAGAACCATGACACGGGCAGAAAAAACCACCTTGCCACTCACTGCCAAGATCAGCAGGCGCTACCTCAGGCCTAAAGGTGGGTGAACACCCCAGATGCGTGCATATTCCCACGGCCAGAAATATTTCAGGTTTAATTGACCGCTCGCGGTTTTTGGAGGATTCTGGCTGAATAGATTCGTTAGAATCAGGATCATCTAATTTTTCTACCACTGAATCCAGAGAATCGAGTGCTGCCTTACTGCGGCGAAGCACCCATACGGGTTTACCTCGCCACTTAACCCGGATAAGCTGCCCCATCTCGAGTTTACCAATATCGATTTCAACAGGAGCTCCAGCCGCTTTCGTCCTTGCACTCGGTGCCATTGCAGAAAGAAACGGAACTGCAACAAACCCCGCTCCAACGGCACCGACAACGCTTGCAGCGGCAGTTAACAGTCGCCGTCGCCCAACATCTACGGCATCTTCACTCATTATTCTCGCCCCCCGGGAAAAACCAAATTAAGTTCATGTTCTATTTCTATCCATTAGATTCTGTGGGAAAAGAAAACTCAGGTCAAGCAACAGTTGCGCTCTGTTCTTCAACTGGTTTTAAAAAAAAAACACAATTTGCTGGAAAAACAACCGCGGTAACAAAGCCTATTTTTAAATCAGTGCCTAAAATAATTGTTCATTCTCACTTCATTTACCATCGGTGATACGCAGACAATTCGATAATAATCCCCTCACCTGACGCATATTTATAATTAGAACCCGTCCGTAAACGCCCTATTTATTATTCAGACAACGAATCGGAAGTTAGATACATTGGAACAGCAAAAGAACATAAAGCCTGTCATGGCTCGAGCACATTCATTCTCCTCATCGGGAAATAATATTGAATTACAGGCGTGCCGCAGAATGGATTCGATGGATAAACCTTTGCGCCCGGTTAGCAGCTACGCCCTTTGTTTCAAGATCGGCCTCAACGATTTCGAGGACATCTCGATATCAATCAAACCGACCGGACATCGTTTTAGTTCAAATCCAATCTCATATAATGACTATGCTGATTAATTTAATGAACCAACGCCAGTAAAATCCCGGCGGCAACCGCTGAACCAATCACACCGGCGACATTCGGGCCCATCGCGTGCATCAATAGAAAGTTATGTGGATTACTCTCTAAACCCACCTTA
>Ga0114934_10003114_pt1 | contig 10403 bp, 11 predicted proteins | sample 4SBtaG_2_FD_99695 | JGI IMG/M metagenome (GOLD analysis project Ga0114934, IMG submission 99695) | Deep subsurface microbial communities from Kolumbo volcano to uncover new lineages of life (NeLLi) - 4SBTROV10_white metaG | ecosystem: Environmental > Aquatic > Marine > Volcanic ...
AGAACACCCGCAATTAACCAAGAGGACGGCAACTCAGATCCTAGTAATGCCGCACCCAAGATGGTTATTCTGCCTGATCCAGTGCAAACTCCAGGTGGTCAAGTAGGATCAACGGCCTCAGGCCCGCGCACCATTAATGCCTTGCGCCCAGGAGATATTACACTCCACTTTGCCGATGTTGAGGGAGAGACCGTTGCTGAGCTTTCAGGAACTGGACCAGCACACGTTCAAAGTGTTTCTATCTCTCTTCCACTTTCAAGAACTCCACTTCAGCGCTTGGGTAGTAAATTCCCATTTGCGCGTTCTGTTGATTTCCCTGTAAACGTTAGCCTTTCCGCTAGCGCTATCATGAACCAGACAGATGCAAATAACCTTGCAGCAGTCTTAGATTCTGGTTCTCAAACGGTTGGTGTTAGCATTAAAGATACAGAGGGATACGATGCTGTAAGATATGAGCTTAAAGAAGCTAAGCTTGACAGTGAATCCTTCTCTTCAAGTATAGGATCAAACAAGACTGTTGACCTTACTTTCTCCGCACAAGTGGGTGGACCTAATGACGATACTGCTGGATTGTTCATGAGTGGGGTTAATGGCGCTAAAGTCTTCGAAGCTTAAATTAATCTTTTATAAATAATATGTCTCAAGACAATTCGCCTAAGAAGGAGGAAGACCCCAAACCTAAAGAACAAGTTCCCCCGAAGGAAAAACCTAAGAGTGGGGAAAGTGTTAGCGAAAGACGAGCTAGAAAAAGAGGATACAAATAACAATCATGAAAACTCTTATTTTTATTCTCACTATTCTCGGGGTCGCTTCTGTAAGCGCTGATCATCACGGCAAAGGTAAACCTGACGGGAAACCCAAGGTAGATTGGAAAGCTAAAAAAGAAGAAATTCTTAAAAAGTTTGACAAGAACAAGAACGGCAAAATAGATCCTGAAGAAAGAAAGGCTATTGCCGAAGAATGGAAAAAGAAGCGTGAAGGCAAGCGCCCTCACGGTCGTAAACCTCGTCGTCATGATGACAAACACGAATCAAAGCGCGGAAAAAAGCCGCAACGTGGACAGTAAGTTTCTTATTTCTTTAGGAATAGGATTAGCAGTTCAAGCAGCAGGAATTGTTTGGTGGGCAAGTAATCTTCAAAGCTCAGTCCAGCATAACGATTTCCAAATCCAAATGATTGGAAAAGATGTTGAGAAACATGCAATTTTTGTTCGCGATTGGCCAGCGGGCAAATGGGGGAGCGGAAGTCTCCCAGATGACGTAAAACAGAATTTAAAAATTTCGATGCTGGAACTGGACGTAGAAAAGATTATGGAAAAGCTCTACAACGGCAGTTCTAGTCCTAAGGCCAAAGGCCATTAGTCCAACTAGTAATATATTCCTCTTCCACTACCATCTACACCCCCTAGTTGTCTAGGTTGAGCTTGATAGATGTTGTATTGTGCGGCTAATTTAGTTATCTTCTCCATGCAGTCGTTTGCCATGGACTTGTAAACCTTTGAAACCTCATTGCGATTAATGAACGTTACAGAGCTTTCTCCGTCCCTTAAGGACAAAACGTTATCTCCACTCACGTTTGAGTCTACGATGCCTCTGAGGGCATTCCTCGCTTGTTTATTGTAGTAATTTGAAAGGTATAGCTCCTTTAGAACGTTTTGTGCCTCGATATCCATTACCCCATAAGCTCCAGTAGCCGCTTCCCCACTAAAATCCGTATAAAGGTAAGTATTAACTTGTCCCAGATTCTCATATAACCACCCGCTTACGTTAGCTACAGTGGCTATTCCTGTATCACTATCAAACTCAGTAACTACAATCCCTGAGGCAAGGTCTTCTAATACGTTCGGCATATAGTGTATTACACCATCTTTATTGATTTAACCAATCCAGTATCTCTTTGTGTTGAGGATTTTTGGGGTCTAGTTCTACAGCAGGAATTGGTTGAGGGGCTGTATGCAAACTACCACGGCTTTGGTAGCGATTAAATTCTTTTATAATGTTCTCTAATACAATATGCTTATCATAGTAGGGGTTAACTCCCACCTTTCGAGAGAACTCTTGGAGATCAGCCTTGCTCATTCTCTCCAGTTTTTCCTTAAGAATATTAACATCATTAGTTCCAAATGAATTAGTTTCTCCTGTTCCAAAGATTACCTCAACTTGTTTTTGTAGCTCTTGATAGCGAGCGGTGCTGGTTTTTCCCTTATTCTTAAGATCTTCCAACTCTTCTAGCAACCCTTGCTTTGCGGGTTGCTCTTGTCCAGTAGTGACCTCCTTAAATGGAACCTCTTTCTTTTTAGCTGTTTTCTTCTTAGCCATACCATATTATATACACCTATCGAATAAATTACAAAAAAAAGCCACCCCCGAAGGAGTGGCTTTTTAATTGTTATGGAGTTTTGTTTGTGATTAGCTAATAACTCCCATGAGAACACGGTTATCGAGAACCACACGACCCTCTTCGACAGAGCCGAAGTAGCCGATCTTGTTCTGACGGATGCTATACTGATCATCAGCCACCAAAGTGAACTCGCTTCCACTATCAGCGTCCGTAGCAACGGCGCGGATAAGTGAGTCACGACTGCGATCAACACCAACAATGATTTCCTCATTAGCACCGTTGAAAGCAGCAGCACCAACACCAGCAGAGTCACCGAAGGTGTCCCAAGTAGTGCCTCCAGCCGCCGTATCGAAAATGGTGTTGAACTTCTCGTTCTTGCCCATTTCGTTATATTCCAAGATGTTAAGGCCCATGAAACTATTGAGACCTGCGTTGTTAAAGATTGAGTTACGAAGCTCATCCGTAGCTGCAACAGGATTAGCAGTTGTAGCGTCTCCTGCGGCTCCTGCACCATCACCACCACGGGTGTTGACAGGATTGTAAGCCATAGCACGAATGCTACCCACAATTTCAGGAGAACAGATAATATCTGTAATGCCCCTAGTGCGAGTAGTAGGAGTTCCTGCGATCCAAGAACTATTAATACGCTTACCAAGAGTAAACAGATTGTTAATGTCATCCAAAAGGAGTGAGCCAGCAAGCGCTCCACGGAAAACCTGAGTGTTGTTAAAGTTAGGAGAGGTTTTGATCGAAGCTCCAGCAAGAGAAGTCATAAGCAATGTAGCGGAAGTCCGCTCCTGCTTAAGAAGAATTTCTTGTGCAACTCGGGCAAAAGTTTTACCCACAACGTCCATGCGGCTTTTAGCTGCATAACGACGATCAAAATCAACCGCAGAATCAAGGCTGTAAGTAGCGAGCTTCAATTCAGAAGCCGTTGGAAGCACTTGGTTACTGGGAAGACCACCTGCATGAGTCTGACTCCAAACCCTGACGTAATCTTCGTCAGCGATGTTGTAGTAAAGATCAAGAGGGATGCTTGGATTGTCATCAGCATCAAATTGAAGTGATTGGAACAGGTTGCTCACTGTTGGAGCGTTGTTGAGAACCTCGGCCAAAACTGGTCCGATGAATTCAGCAAGGGCGACCTGAGCCTCGTATGCAACGTTACGGTTGCGAGAAGCCATAGCTTTTACAAGCTCGACTTGCTCTGGAGTTCTTTTTAAAGTAATTTTCATGATAAATAAGATTCTTTCGAATTAGCGGTTACAGTTAAAAGATACGACAATATAATCACCAGAGAACTGGTCTGTAGTGATTCCAACATTTGAGCGGGTTCCTGTTCCCAGAACGTGTCCGAAAACATGAATGCCGTCTGCCCTAAGAGCACCAGTAAGCTTGCCATCATTAGTAAGAGAAGTTCTAATACCTTTTCCTGGGGCATACTCGGAAACTGTTCCGTCGAAAGCTTCGTTAGCTAAAGTGACGATACCTTGAGTAAGCACTGGAACGGCTTGCCCTGGGAGCATCGCTTGAAGCTCTTCTTGCTTTTGAGGATTGTAGAGAAGTTTTTCTCCATTTTCGTCGTTTTTAGCTGTTTGATACAGTGTTAAACCAAGAGGAATTTCCCCAGAGGTAGAGCCTGTAATTTTAAGATTAACTTTCGGATACATCTCTGTAGTTCCAAGAAACGGATAACTGGTATCACCCAGATAAGAGTCTTCTTGGTAGGTTACAGGGTCGTTATCGAAGTTACCGTTAGATACTTTCACGAAAACGCCAGCATCGCCAGCGCCCGATCCAGTAGTGCTATCGAGAACATCACTGTCAATGACAGAATACATGTTAACGACATCGTGATCAGAATATTGTCTGAATGGTAGAATTCGTAATGCCATAATTTTAGTTTGTTAAATTAAGAAATTTCAATGTTGTCGCGAGAAAACGCGGATTTGAATTTGTCGCGTAAGGATGGTTCCGAAGACGCAACGGCTTCATTAGAGTTGGAAATTGCCGCATCGGTAGGCTCAGCCTCGTCAAGAGCGTCTTCAACTTTTACTTCTTCTTCAGAAGCGGTTGATACCCTCTTGGCAACTTCTTCATCAATACGGGCTTCAATTTGAGCGTCAAACTCAGCTTGGACCTCTTTGTTCTTATGTTTCCATAAAACTTCCAGCTTCGAAGCAAATGCCTCGTAACTTTCTTGGTCGTCCAGACTCTTTAACTCAGAAGCAAGGAATTCCCTGTCTTGATCGTCAAGCTCAAACTTTTGATCAACTTCTTCCATTCTCTGATTGAAGGAGGCTACGGCTTCTTCTGCTCGCTTCTCATTTTCAAAGTGAGAAATGCGCTCATTCGCAGCACCAAGCTTTTCTTCAAGTTCAGCTACAGAAGATCTGAGGTCTTCATATTCCTTTGTTTTACCTTCTTTAGCCAGCCGCTCTTCCTCGATATCCTTGCGATACTGCTCATCACGTTGACGAATTGCATCTGCAAAAGTATCAGTCATATTGGCAACAGCTTCTTTAGAGAATTTCTTCTCATTAAGGAGGTCTTTTAGTTCGTTAAGAGTCTGTTCAAGTTCCATATCAATGATGTTCTTTTGGTTGTTTACATTTAAATTATTATTTTGTGAAATTTTATCACGCTTATCATTTATAAAAACTTTCGATTTTTCCTTAGTTTCTCCATACAAGCCCTTCACTTCTGCTGCGGGATTTAAAGTATAAGCAATACCTAAAGGGTAAATGTCACCCATTATTAACCTATTTATAGATTCTCCTTTGTCAGTTTTCCCAGAACCACCATAACTTCTAAGGTGTCCTTGTAACTCTTCTATTTCTTCAGGATCATCAATAATCCTAGCCTCACTTAAAACATCACTACCCACAGCTAGAACATAATCATTAAACCCAACTTCCCAGCTTGCTGAGACTTTTTGGTATGCGCCATCCTCTGGATCGATTGATTTTTCGACTAATTCTGTAAAATGAGGATTAACTGTTTTATAAAGAACCGCCCCCAAAGCAATATTAAATGGTTTTTTAATATTTTTAACTTCTGCTTCGGTTAATAATTTATTAGATCCAAATTCACTATATCCCGCCGAGGCAATATGCCCTACGACTTTTTGTTTATCGTGTTCTATGTTTGTAGGCTTATGAATGAAATTATCGGTATATTTTACAGCAGTAGCCGTATCCATCCCATCTCCATTCTTATTAAACTTGTTCACCACTGCGGCATTAAAAGCCACTCCCAACAAATCAATGTTTCCCTCGTAATCAATATCTTTTGGAAGAAGAGGAGCTAGAGTTTCAAGAGATGCTTTTGAAATCAACGAAGACTCATTAATTTCGCAAGCTAAAAGGACAGACTCGAAAGTAGTGGTGTATTTGTAATCCATTATTTTTTCTCCATCCAGCTTTTGGGTAGAGCACCTTCTGCTCCTATTTTTTTAGCCCTTCTGATAAGTTTACTTTTAAACTCTTCAAAACTCATTGATCCTTCGTAGCGCCCCCAACTGCTTACAGCATTTTTTACATCTCTAGCTGACAACACTGGGAAAGACCTTCTTTTTGGATCAAGAAAGTCGCTGTCCTTTAACTCACTTCTTTTTTTTTACCAAATCTTTCTGCGGCAATATCTGTAAGCATTTGAGCGTAGCTTTTTTTAGGCTTAATCTTTTTTTCGTCCTTCATCTCAGCCATAAGTGACTCATCGGGATATCCTCTAATTGCATCTCCCTCCATCTTTTTCTTTGAGTTCTTATCAAACTTCATGTCCTTCTTGAGAGCTTTCTTTTCAGCTTTCTTTTTTTCGGAAGGTTTTCCTTTTTCGAGCTTTTTAATTTTGCTCTTATCGTCCTCTATAGCATCTTTCTCATGCTCCTTCTTTTCTTTTTTGGTGTCTTTTTTAAGTTCTTTTTTGTCGATCTTATCCCACTGCTTCTTGGTTTTTTCACCTTCGGTAATGGAAATTTCAATAGAGTCGTTATTAAAAGAATAAGCTGATTTAAGATTTTTGTTCATGGCTATGATATAAAAGGGCTGATGGATATGATTCCAAATTATGTTCGGCAGAGATGTCTAAAACTTCCTTCAAAGTCTCCAGATTCTCTATTTCGTTAAAATCCTTTACACACGATTCTAAAGTTTCACCCCAATATTCTTTGGGATGAGAGCAAACAATTGACTCGCATAAATTACTGGCCATGTCATCTTGTTCTTTTGTAAGCTCTTTAACTTTAAGTTTTTTAACTAATTGAGCTTTAGCTTCATGAATCAGGCTATCCACATCGTAAATAGTTTGTTGGATATTGGCCCTAGAATACTGGGCATTGGTGATGGGTATATCTGTAGTCCCTTCTGGTCTCCCAGCCTCTTTCTTTGGGCCAGTTGCTCCACCAGCAGGGGGAATTACAGGAACACCACCCACTATAGGGTTATAATAACCTTCTTCACGCTCTTCCAAGAAGTCTTTTTGAGCCGCATTAAGTTCATCAGGTTCGGGGAACTTTCCATTGTGAAACATTTCCATTCCCTGCTTGGGAGTAATAATACCTAGTTCCATTAAACGGGTCGAAGCTCTCATTAATTGCACCTCGTCTCTCATATCAATATCTTTCATCTTTGCTTCTGGCCAAGATCTGAAACCAAGTTCTTTAGCTATTCTTTTAATTTCCCTATTAAGAAAATCATTCAGAAAACCATATCGAGACTCCTGTAAACGATCAATAAAGATTTGAGCTTTAACTTGTGTGGAATTAAACTTCTCTTCCCCGACAACAATATTTTGAAGCCCTTGTTTGATGTCTTCATTAAGTATTGCATATTTTTCTGGACCCAATACTAAATTTAACTCAGGGATAATAAACTCGGCTTTAGTTGTATAATCTGACACCAGCACTCTTCCAACACTCTCGTTTCTGAAAAGACTTTGCATAGCCGCCATGTTGTTAGGGTTAATACCCCCCTTGTCAGGATCAGCGCCCATAGTAATAAGCAAAATAACGTTTTCAACGGTGCGCGTAATAGCTTGATCCATTTTCTTCAGTTCCATCTTAGCATTAATGTCATCTAAGACTGGAAATCCAAAAGGAATAGCAAATGGCTCATAATCTTGTTTTTTATAAAAAGAAAAAGAAAGTCTTTTGGGGTCTAGATCTAATCTTATCCCTGTCCTAGAATAAGAGCCGTCCATAATAGATTGTTGGATTTCTGGCTCCAATCCTTGAAAGATAGCTAAGTCTTCATCGGTCTGTGGATTTGCTAAGCGAGCTATCTCGTATTCAGATAAAAGTTTTTGATAAGCCCCTCCGTAATTAAAAGTCGATACCCTTCTTGCGGTTATGTCATAAGGATTAAGTAAAATATATCTAAGAGGTATGTTGTTATTAGAGGAATTAATAGACCCCACTTGATTCATTAATTTTGCGTAATCTTGAGCTTTAAACTTCCCGTCTATTCGATATAAGAAAACATTTCCACTTCTATAATATTCCCGAAAATATTGATCTTTGAGGTTAATAATATTAACTCTTTTAAACCATTCGTAGAAAAACTCCCTGCTTTTCTTGGTTCCACCCTCTAAATAAATGTCAGTATTAGTAAACTCTGACATTATGTCTACGGCGTTTCTAAAAACAGCCACATTTGCATATGCTTTCTGACAAAGCTCAATTGCATCCCTGCAAGTCACCCCATCCGAAGCATATTCGTAGGGGAGCATTCCCACTCTAATACTAGAAAATCTATCTATTGGATTTCTAAATGCTACTCTATTTGTTCTTGAGCCTTCATAGCCCTGTTGAGTTAAACCTTGTCTCCTCGCTTTTGAAACTTGGTCATAAGAAGCAGAAGAGGTATAGAAAGGTTCTCCTAGAAGTTCTGGAGAAGGCTCCTCAGAAGAAGGTTTAGAGGGATGTTCATTGGTCTTAAATTGAGTCCAATACTCAGAACGTTTGGTGTATTTTCTTTTAGACATGGATATAGTCCATATTACACGCCAAAGTTAACTTTCAACTTTTAAATGTTAAGAAATGAACATTGGAGTAAAGGTGGTTTGCACCTGACCTATATCCTCAGAGTTCATATCATAAAATACATTCATTGCCCAATTGCCTAAAACCAAGGCAGAATAAGAGTCTTTTCGAGCTTTGTCTGCACCACTTTGTTTTCTTAAATTGGGGGGTAAATCAAAACTCTGGGTTCCCTGCAAAGAAGTTGTAATTTGTATAAGAGCACATTGGACCTTAATTAGATCCATCATATCTTTCTGATGTTCTACAAAGTCGATCATCCTCGCCCCGTCCGTGCCTCTCTCATTAGGGTCATTTCTAATGAATTTTAATTCTTTTATCGGAACTCTAGCCTTCCTTTGATTGTTGTAGTCATCGTTCATAGCGGCTCCTGCAAAAAAGATTCTCTTATGGTCAAAGGCAGATTGCAGAGACTCATTAGCTATTCTTATCCACTGAGAAGTAGGTTTTCTAAGAAACACAATATTCTTGCTACTTAGGTTATATTGGTTTTTAACTTTTCTCAGATTTTTTTCATAATCCTTAGCTTTATCTAAATCAGCGTCAATTACACCCAGCTTTAGATTTTTCTTCTTGAAAATATCGCTTTCATTACAAGAGTTAAGAAACTGAACTCCACCGTTGTAGTCTCCTACTATTGCCACGATATTAAAGTGGGTAAGAAGATAGGCTAGATATTTAATATGTGTTTTTAAATTAGCTCCAGATAACCCATAACTATGAACAACCGTTCCTTTTTGAGTGTCTCTATTGATCTTTATTAAAAGCATAGCAAAATCGTCAGAGCTTTCACTCTCTGACCACGATGGGTCAAATGCTAGAATATATTCATCCTTGGGATTACCGACGACCTCTACTGACTGACCCTCTCCATCTGGAATCGTGCATTGCGCCATTTTGCTCACTTTGAAATAACCAGAACTATCATCCGTAAAAATAGCCCCAAATTCTCGCTCAAACTGAGAATCACTCATCGTTGCTCTGGATTGGCTAATCAAATTCTGATCATATAGTTGTTCAGGCGCACAATCATAACTAAAGTGCATAATGGTTCGATGCGCTCCGTCTTGTCTATTTTCGTTGAGTATTAATTTTTCGTATTGTTGATATATTTTATAAAGGTATTCGAATTTGTATGAAGCGGACGACAAACCAATAATTTTGTTATTGGGCCAGCGCCTCCTCTCCTCCTCTTTCATTTTACCTTTCTCAATCATCTGTGTTTCTAAATCGTATACCTCTTGACGCTCAGTGGGATTCTCCACCACAGAAAGGAAGGGAATAATAACCTCGTTGTAAATTTTCTCAGGCATGAGAAGCAACTCATCAATAATCATCCGCTGGAAACGGAAACCCCTAAGTTTTTCACCATCACCAAGTGGCAGAGCACGAATGCTGCTTCTACCAATCTCCATGACCCATTCGTCATTCATTTTAGAAACCCTAGTAATACATTGAGAGAAAAAAGTTGCTTTGGGGCTTTTTGATATATCTTCTATCTTTTTAAAGATCATCTTTGACTGTCTGAAAGACTTAGACAGAATACCTATCTGGACACCCTGATTCAGAATAGCGTCTAAGAGCGCGAAAATGCCCGTAGAGAAGCTTTTGGACATTCCCCGACTCCATATCCCCAAAAAGTAGTCAGACTCCATCATGGCCTTAATAGCCATATGTTGAAAAGGGAAGAGTTTTACACCAGTAAACAATTCACAAGCAAAGGAAGGATTTTCCCTGAGAAACTTATAAAGCAAAATTTTTGCCTCACTCTCCTCTAAATATCCCTCTTTGCCGAGAACTAGTTGGTTTATATCTTCGAACTGTCGATTTAGTTTTTGTTTTCCTGTCTCCCAAGCCATCTTCTTTAAGTTGTTTATCCCAAAAATACTGAACGTCCACCGTCCAAAGTTTTTTTCCTAAAACAAGAATTTTGGGAATGATTTCTTCGCTTTTACGTCTGGAACCACTAAACACAAATTGACAACAATCCGAATACTCAGCTTGTATTTCTCGCATCCTGTGATAG
>Ga0114934_10003115_pt1 | contig 10402 bp, 9 predicted proteins | sample 4SBtaG_2_FD_99695 | JGI IMG/M metagenome (GOLD analysis project Ga0114934, IMG submission 99695) | Deep subsurface microbial communities from Kolumbo volcano to uncover new lineages of life (NeLLi) - 4SBTROV10_white metaG | ecosystem: Environmental > Aquatic > Marine > Volcanic ...
ATATACAGGGGAAATTTAGAGAAAACCAGAAATGAGAACAATTCTTGTTACAGGGGCCAATGGATTTATTGGCAGTCAAGTGTGCAAAAAATTAATAAAAAAAAAATATAATATTTTAGGACTTGCTCGCAAGACAAGTTCACTGCACTTTTTAAAAAATATTCCCATATCACTTATATTTGCAGATATTTCAAATTTAAAAAATCTTATCCACGCTGTAAATCCCATAAAAAAAATCGATTGGATTATACACATAGCTGGACTTGCCAGTGACTGGGGTAATTATGAAACTTTCTATAAAGCCAATGTTCAGGGAACTATAAACATTCTTAAATTAGCACAGAAAAAACAAACAGAAAAAGTCATAATTTTTTCATCTTTGTCTGTAATGGGATTTAATCAGATTCAAGCAACAGAAGAAACAAAATCAACATCTTTAAATGTTAATTATGTTCTTTCTAAAAAAGAAATGGAAACCAAAGCTTTAAATTTTGCAAAAAAGCACAATCTTCCTATTACAATATTAAGGCCAGGTGATGTATATGGCGAAAACGACAGAACAACAACACTACAATTATTTTCTGCTTTAGAGAAAAAGCAAATGGGCTTTATAAATTCAGGAAAGGCAAAACTTTCTCCATTATACATTGATAATCTTTTTCAAGTTATTCTATTAGCTCTAAAAAATAAAAAATCCAATTTCCAAACTTACAATGTTACAGATAATATATCTATTACATGGAAAAAATATATTGCCCTTATCTGCTCAACTTTAAAAATTCCTATGCCTAAACTCAATCTTCCTTATGGACTCGCCTATTTTTTTGCTTTCCTTTTGGAGATATTTTACAAAATTTTAAAGATAAAAACTGCCCCTCTTTTAACGCGTTACAGAATAAAACACGCTGGACTTAATTATGATTTTAATATAAAGAAACTACTCACTGACTTAAATTATAAACCCAACAGAAATATTACTCAACATATAAAGAAAACAGCACAATGGTATGTAAAAAACAAATCAAAAAAACAGAAAATCTTAATTACTGGTATCAGTGGCTTATGGGGTTATAATCTTGCAAACTATTTCACATCATTATCAGATTACTATGAACTTTATGGCACCTATAATAAAAATAAAGTCACACTACCACATATTAAGACACAAAAAATCGATTTAACAAAAAAAACTTCTGTTCAAGCCTTAATTAATAAGATTAAACCTGATATCATTATTCACACAGCTGCCAAATCAAAAGTTAAGGATTGTGAAGAAAATCCAAATTTAGCAAAAAAAATTAATGTGAAAGCTGTAGAATATCTTGTAGAAGCCTCTAATGTCTATAAAACTAAATTCATTTTCTTTTCTACAGATTTAGTTTATAGTGGTAAAAAAACTTTTTATAAAGAATCAGATTCACTAAAACCTATTAATACTTATGAAAAAACTAAAGCTATGTCAGAAGAATATATTCAAAAACATTCGTATCATTATATTATTTTACGAACAGCTTTATCTTATGGAGCTGCCAGCCCCTTTCATTTTAGTTTTGCAGACTGGATTATTAATACAGTCAAAAAAAAGCAAAAAGTTTTTCTTTTTACTGATCAATTTAGAACCCCCATAGCAATTTATGATGGCGTTCGTGCTATTGAGTCCATGATACAAAAAGATATAAAAAATAAAATTATTAATTTTGGTGGAAAAGAAAAAATAAATCGTTATAATTTAGGGTTACAACTTGCTAAAATTTTTAAATTGGGCACTAAATTTATCATTCCTACCACTTATAAAAAAATACAAAATGTTGTTCTTCCTTCTAAGAATACAGCCATGGACATCTCGAATTTAAATCAAATTTTCAAACCGCACTCTATTCAATTTAATCTGAAAAAACTAAAAAAAACGAATAACAACTATACAAAAAAATAATTGTCGACAACGGCAATTTTAATTATTATCAATCACCTGATAGCATTAATTGATCAACAAAATCCTCTATTTTTTTTTTGTCTTTTTCATCATTATAAGAAAACCAATGGACATTTTCCATTTTTCTAAACCAAGTATATTGTCGTTTAGCATATCGTCTTGTATCTCTCTGAATTAATTTTACCATATCCACATAACTTACATCGCCCTCAAGATGCTGAATGATGTATCTATACCCAATACCGGGGAAATTATAAAGCCAATCTCTATAATTTTTTTCCAAAACTTTTTTTGTTTCCTCTATCCATCCAGATTCCAACATAGTTAAAACACGGTTATTAATTCTTTCATAAAGTTTCTCACGGTTAACATCCAAGCCTATCAAAACAACATCATATTTAGTTTTTTTTTTCTGCTGACGCAAAACACTCAACTTCATTCCAGATAATTTATAAATTTCCAAAGCCCGTATAATCCGTACAGAATCATTTTCACTAATCAAATCAGCATAATCTTTATCTATACTCTGCAACTCTTGATATACACTTTTCAATCCTTCTTGTTCAATTCTTTCCTGAAAGTCAGCACGCAAAGTTTCATTTTTTTTAGGCAAATCATCAAGGCCATAAATTAAAGTTTTTAAATAAAACCCACTTCCTCCCACAACAACAGGCAAGACATCATTTTGTTCTAAATTTTGAAGACATTGGTCAGCATCTATTTCATAAGCCCCAGCTGAATATTGTTCGCCTAAACCTAAAAAGCCATAAAGATGATGAGGTAAAATTTTCTTTTCTTCTGTAGGTTGTGCTGTACCTATGGATAAATCAGCATAAACTTGTTGCGAATCGCAATTTACAATAGCAGAATGAAATTTTTGAAATAAAGAAATAGCTAAACGACTTTTCCCAGAAGCGGTAGGTCCAAGAAGAGCAAAAAAAAATTTATTCTTCTTCCTCATTAAGCTCTTCTACAGAATAATTGTCATCTAGTAAAATTTTATCTAAAACAGTCAAAGCAACTTTTTGTTTTTTCTCTTCTGTCTTTACAATATTAGGATTTTCGTCTAAAGCAGAAAATAATTTGATAGCAGCCACAGTATTTTTATATTTTTCATCAGGCTTGCTCAAAATACCTTTTAATGGAATCATGCATCTTTCTCCTCATAAATTATTTTTTTCACTTTTTGAATAACATTATCTATATTATCATTAACTATAATATAATCATAAAATTTACTAAATTTCAATTCTTTCTTAACATTTTTTAATCTTTTTTTTATAACTTTCGGTGTGTCTGTATTGCGTTTAAAGAGTCTTCTTTCTAATTCCTCAATTGAAGGAGGTTGGAGAAAAATAAATACACCATCATAAAAAATTTTCTTTAAATGCCGACCACCCTTAACATCTAAATCCAAAATACAATGTGATCCTTGCTCTAAAAAATTTAAGACCATTTTCTTTGAAGTACCATAATAATTTCCATAGACTTTTTCCCTTTCAAGAAATTCTTTATTTTTTATCATTTTCTTAAATTCTTTGATAGTGACAAAAAAATAATCTTTTCCATTTTCCTCATTGACTCTTTTCGGTCTTGTAGTATATGAAATTGAATACTTCATATTGGGATCATCAGCAAGCAAAGTTCTATAAACAGTTGTTTTCCCACCTCCTGAAGGGGAAGATAAAATAATCAGTTTACCTTTATTCAATATTCTGCACCTGTTCTCGAATTTCTTCAATATAATTTTTAATATCTATAATATAATTAATCACACTATTTTGATTTATTTTAGAAGCAATTGTATTAGTTTCTCGTAGCATTTCCTGAGATAAAAAATCCATTTTTTTACCTACTGGGGCTTTTTGTTTTACAAAAACATGAAATTGTTTAATATGAGATAAAAGGCGTGTAATTTCTTCACTTACATCACTTTTTCCCATAAGAATAGCAATTTCAGCAAGAAGCCTATTATCATCAAATTCAATTTCCTGCTTAAATAATTTAGCTTTTGCAAGCAATCTTGTTCGATATTTTTTTTCCAAAGCAACTTCTTCTTTTTTAATTTTATCTACTAGAACCGAAATAGCATTAAGCCTTTCTTTTAAATCAGTAGCAATATATTGACCTTCTTTTTTTCTCATTTGAACTAGTGTGCCAAGCGCTTTATTCAGTAGTTTCCCAATTTTTTCTATAGTCTCTTCATCTAAAGAATAATCCACATAATTTAAAACGCCTTTTAGTTGAAAAAAATCAGAAATAGAGATGTCATTGGAAAGCTTATATTTTTGAGATAAGGCCTTACTTTGCTTCACAAACGCAGACAAAATTTTTTCATCAAAACTAACAAATTTATCTCGATTGAGACGCGTAAAATTCAAATACACATCCACCTTGCCCCGTTTAATATATTGTTTAATTTGCTTATTAAATTGAATTTCATGAGAACCAAGAAAGCGAGGCAAATTCATACGCACATCAAGAAAACGACTATTTATGGAATTTATATGAAAAGAGGCAGAAAATTCCTTAGTTTCCAAAGAGGCTTCTCCATAACCAGTCATACTAATCATACATTAAATCCTTTCAAAATATTTAAAATATTAACAATAAATACGACTGTTCCATCACCTAAAAGTGAGGCCCCACTGATTATGGGATTTTCTCTAAAAATTGGATCCATTTTTTTTATAACTAATTGTTCTTCTGAAAAAATATTATCAACAATCAACCCAATAGTTTTGTGTTGCAGAGTTATTTTGATAGCTTGCACGAATTTTTTTTCAATTTTAATTTTATCATTCAGCCAATTATGTGTTAAAAATTGCAAAGGTAATTTTTTATAATGATAATAATACTTACCTTTTTCAATATCACTAACATCGACAAGAAAAGTTTCATCAATAAAATTAAACGGAACAGCCAAAACATTGTTTCCTGCTTCTACAAGAAGAGAATCAATCACAGATACAGTCATTGGAATAGTAAGAGAAAAAGTAGAGCCTTTCTCTTTTTCTGTCTTTAAAGATAAATCGCCATGTAATTTTTCAATAGCATCTTTAACAACATCCATACCCACGCCTCTGCCAGACAAAGAGGAAACCGAAGTCTCTGTGCTAAAACCAGGAGTGCTAATAATATCCAACAAATCTTTTTTTGAGAAATCAGAAACATCTATATTTTTTAAAACGGCAGCTTCTCGAACTTTTTCAAAGTCTATACCTCTGCCATCATCAGAAATTTCAATTAAAACATTATTTCCATATTGAGATGCTGTTAGAGTAATTTTTCCTGTTGGCTCTTTTCCTATATTTTTTCTTTCGCCTACAAACTCAATACCATGAGATAAAGAATTACGAATTAAATGTGAAATAGGATTAATAAGACTATCAAGCATAGTTCTATCAATCAAAGTATTTTCCCCTTCAACAACTAATTCCACTTCTTTATTCAATTGAGTTGCAGTGTCTCGCACATATTTAAAAAAAGGTTTAAATAAATGTTCAATAGGAACCATACGGGCTTTCATAAATTCATTTTGCAAATGGTCTACATTATCTTCTATTTGAAATACAACTTCATTAAATTTATTATATAATCCCGTATTTGCCAAATCACGCTTTAAATCATCCTTTAAAGCATTCAAAGAATTTTTATTCAAGACCAGTTCACTTAGAAGTTCTACAATCCTTTCTAATTCATCTACTTCAAGTCTAATTCCACTTTCGAGTTTAATAGAACGCGTTTTCTGAACATTGGCAACAGATTTATCAGACGATTTATATTCTTCTACTTTTAAAGTTTTTAGTTCATCATCTTGAATCAAATCAGTTATAGACTCAGAATCTAAAGTTGTAGAAAAAAGAATCTGGACATACCTAAACAATTCATCATTATCAGAAAGATTAATATCAGGAACAGATTTGATAATTTTGCCTTTTTCCTGTAATGCCGTATAAATCAGATAAGTACGAGCGTATTTCATAGTGGCATCATCAGATACAATAAACTGAATATAATAAATATGAAAATTTTTCTTTTTTTCATTTTTAACAATTTCTTTTTCAAAATCAGAAAGAATAATAGAATCACGCAAAGCTATTTCTTTTTTAGGAATGTCCTGACTTAGCTTCTGTTGTAATGTTTCTTGATTCAAATAAGGAATCAATTTTAGTTTATACAGCTCTATACTATCTGTATCAATAGAATTATTATTAAGATAATCTTCTAAGAGAGAATCGAGAATATCGCTTCCTTCTAGAAGGACAGTAATTATTTTTTTTTCTATTGTTAATTTATGATTTCGGATGCGACCAAAAAGATCCTCAATATTATGAGCAATATCGCTGAGTAAATCAAACCCCATTAAAGCAGAAGAGCTCTTAATACTATGGGCTAACCGAAAAATTTCATCAATAAGCGCAGAATCATCCTTATCTTTTTCCAATTTAATTAAACTATAATTTAGCGAGGCAATCAGTTCGGCGGCTTCATCTTTAAATGAATCTAAAATCTTTTGTGAATACTTCATTTTTTATTCTTCATTAATCTTAAATTTTGCAATAAGTTTTTTCAGATTTTCAACTTCCTGAGATAATCTTTTTGTAAAATCCAAAAACTCTGATATTTTTTCAATATTGGATTCAGTAATTTCATTAACCTGGGAACGCAGATGCACGAGGTGTTGACTTTCACGCTGTTCTTCTGTAGTAGACATTTTAATTTCTTTAGTCAAATAAGAGATTTCTTCAACATCCTCTCTAATTTGATTAAAAGCATGAGTTACATCTTGCACAGCCACCAACGCGGCACTACTTATATCTCTATTTTGATTAATAATTTTTTCAATAGCCATTGTAGAATCTGTTGTCCGTTCAGCAATTTTACGAATTTCACTTGTGAGAGAATCCGTTTCATCTGAGCTACTAACTTTTTTTAATTTAATAGCTGAATTTAAAGACAACAAGTGAATCTTTTCAGATATATTACGCATAATATTAGTAATTTCGTTAAGTTGTTCAGAACTGGCTTTTATAGAATCCATTTCTTGCACCATTTTCTGTACAGATTCTTTGCCTATATCAGTTTTTGAATACGCCTTGTCTGTAAATTCTGAAACTTGTTCTATATTCTCTGAAACTTTCTGAATAGAATTATCTAAACTTTTAATAGACGCAGAGATTAAATTAAATTTTTCGCTTTGAACAGTTTCACTTTTTGTAATATTTTCAGACATACGGTAATTTTCATCTACTAAATTGGATAATTCAATAATAGCAGACTGTGTTTGACGCATCATAAAAGTTAAACTCACGACCATCTTATTCAGTGCATCTGAAAGAGTGCCAATTTCATCAGTCGAAGACCTATAAATTCTTTTTGACAAATCACCCTGAGAAACAGCTTTAGAAAAAAACACACCGTTTCGAATACCATCCAAAAATTTTTTATAAATAAAATATATAGCAAAACTAGAAATAGAAGCTCCTAAAAAAGTAATACTTAAAATTAAATTTTTATCAATTCTAAAAAATCCAAGCAGCCCAACACCAACTAAAATAATAACAACAATAATAATATTAAGCAAAATTCGTTTCATTTTTTTTTCGCCTCTTTATATTCTTTAATAATGTAATTCTGAGCTTCCAATTCAAAAGGTTTTTTAGACTGAATAATTTTTTCTATATTCAAATAAAAAAACAAAACAGATTGAATTTCTCCAATACCATCAATCCCACTATGGAAATTTTTCAAAATAACAGTTTTAAGTTTGAAAGAAGCTAGATGGAAGATATCAACAACATCATCGATTTTAAATCCAAGGAGTCTATCTTCGTATGCCATTATCAAAATTTTATGTGTCTCATTATTATTGTCAGGCACATCCATCCCAACTATTTTTTTTAAATCAAAAATTGGAATAATTCTACTTTTAAAATTGTAGGCCCCTTCGACAAATTGATTGATATTAGGAACAGGCGTTATGGTGCCACTTTCCACAATTTCTAATACATTATCAGCGACAATAGCATAATTAGTTTGACCAAGAGTAAACACTATAAGTTTAATAAACGAGTCATTTTTTCGCATAATAAAGAATACTCATTTTTAGAAGTTTTGTCAAAAAAAAAATTATCAAATAAATGCACAAAACTTGATGAGAAACTTTCCTTTTAAAATTTTATAAATTAAGGCTTAAAATAACCAGATTCGTCCACGCCAGCTAATTTTTGATAATTAACACTAACATGTACAGGCCGCCAATTTTTAACACCTTTAATGCCACCAGTTTCATAAGTTAAAAGATATTGTGATGCCACTCTATTATTCATTTTAGAATAAATATCTTTTAAAGAATCAGAATCAGAATAATAATTAAAATAAGAGCCACCTGTAGATTTAGCCAAAATTCTAAGTAAGTCAGAGTTCCCATCAGAAAAAGCCACAACGAAAACAGGAACATTATTATTAGCAGCATAATGCGACACAACATCAAAATCGTATTTTGAAAAAGCATATTTAGCATCAAATTGAGCTGCTGTAAAAATAACAATAGCTTTTTTATTATAAACATGATTTAAATCAGATACAGTTTGATATATAGCCTGATCTATCTGAAAATCATCAGAAAATTTATCTTCTTTAAAAGATTCTAATATGCGAAGACGACTATAATCATATTTATTTCCAATCCAAACCTTAGAGTTCACATTTAAAACTTTAACTCTATCAGGTTTTCCCAACTTTGTCAAAATAAAATCAGCAGCATTGGCTAATTCTTTCTGAAAATTTTGCATAGGGAAAGATTTATCTACAAGAAAAACAATGGAATTTCGTTTATCAAAAAATTTAGATAATGACATGTTAGGCACATCAACAGTATCTTCACGGACATGGAAATTTTTTCCTGTCAAACCATAGACAGGTTTACCATCTCTTGTACGCACAGAAACTCTCAGTGCCACAAGAGGATACTGCTGCAAATAAATTCTATTTATATCAACAAAAAGATCAGAATATTTAAACGAAGCCGGCATAAATACATCTACAGCATTTCTATCAAAATCAGCAACATAAAGCAAATTATTCATATTGTTATAGAACACATCTACAGCATTCTTAAAAGAAAATTCACCGCCATTCCAATAAGTTTTTTGCCACCATGTTTTATTTTTTAAATCATAATAAAATAATCCGTCCCGACCATTAGCCACAATAAGCAAATCATCTTTAATATCCAAACCACGTGGCGAAGTCAAAACATTTGCACCTATAGTCTCTTGATAATTTCCATCAATATCAAATTTTTGAATACGCTTATTTCCGTAGTCAGACACATAAAGAGAATTATTATAGTAGGCAATTCCTGAAGGTCTGTACAAATCACTGAGACCATGACCTTTTTTCCCAAAAGTCATAAGAAAATTTCCCATTGCATCAAACTTTTGTACTCGATTATTGCCATTATCAGCAATCCAAATTGAGTTATTTGGGCCAATAGCCATTCCTTCTGGGCCAGCAAATCGACCATTCGTAATTCCACTACCACCAAACTTAAGTTTTTCCTTAAATAAAGAATTAAACTTATAAATTAAGTCTTTGCCAAAATCAGAAATATAATAATTTCCAAGATTATCATTGACAAATCCGAAAGGTTTTTTAATTCCCCAAAAAGGTAAACTGAATTTACCTAATAAGTCACCATTTAAGTTTAATTTCAGAACATTTTTAGAAGAAAATCCTACAACAAATAAACTATTATCTAATGATGCTGAAAGAGAAATAGGTCGAATAAAATTTCCCTTTTCCAATTTTTTACCATAATAAGAAGAAAAATAATCATAATCACGCACAACATTCATCTTTTGTTTGACGCCAAGAGAAAACTGAAGAAAATTTAGTTTCTGGCGTAAAATATTATTACCCTCGCCTAACTCCAAAACAGAAGTCCATTCATCAACAGCATTATCAAAATATCCAGCTTGATAATACGCTTTTCCCAACCAAATACGAGACAAATTATATTTAGAATAATTAACTAAAGACTTTTGAAAATAATAAATAGCAAGTTGATAATCCGCTTTATGATAATAGGAACATCCCAATTTAAAATATTTTTTTGTTTTATAAATATGTATATCAAAAGAATTGATAGCTAATACATACGTTACGAAAAAACTAAAAAAGAAGACAAAAAAAATCTTTTTTTTCATTCTACTCCTACATTTCATTAAGTTAAAACAGCTGATATATTCCTAATGTATTACTCTAAAAAACAAATTTCCAAACTCATAGTCAATAGATTGCCGAATATCTAGCATCAGACAACCTATTCAAAAAAACATTAATTTTTATTTTTTCTTCTGTTCTGTATTAGCAACTGCAGGAATTCCAGGAAGATTTACAGGAACCAAAGCTGTTTCATTTTTTACAATTTTGGCTTTACCATACAATCTATCAATAATCTCA
>Ga0114934_10003116_pt1 | contig 10402 bp, 6 predicted proteins | sample 4SBtaG_2_FD_99695 | JGI IMG/M metagenome (GOLD analysis project Ga0114934, IMG submission 99695) | Deep subsurface microbial communities from Kolumbo volcano to uncover new lineages of life (NeLLi) - 4SBTROV10_white metaG | ecosystem: Environmental > Aquatic > Marine > Volcanic ...
TGGCAGCCGCCGTTATCCCTTCGAAAGGTAGCCAGGAAATAGCAAACCTGTTCAAGGTTCCCTTAGGCCAGGATGGTTTTTTCAAAGAGGCGCATGTCAAATTAAGACCTGTTGATTTTGCTACGGATGGCGTCTTCCTGTGTGGTACAGCTCACTACCCAAAGCATATCCCCGAAGCGATTAACCAGGCTTATGGCGCTGCCGGCCGGGTTTCGGTTCTACTCTCACATGATATTGTTACTGTCTCAGGTTCCGTTTGCGAAGTGAATGAGAAGAGGTGCATGGGATGCGGGGCATGCGTTGATGCCTGTACGTATGGGGCCATAGAGCTTAACGAAATACGACAGGGCAAAAAGGCCGTCGTTAATCCTGTTTTATGTAAAGGATGTGGCCTTTGTAACGCATTGTGCCCAACATCTGCTATTTCCCTAAAGCATTTTAATAATGAAGAGGTGTTCAGTGAAATTGATGCAGCGGTTGGAGAATTTTAGGGGCCCGCTGATGAACAAAAAGGAGCGATATAAGAATGGGTACAGGTTTTGGATTTAAACCAAAAATTGTAGGTTTTTTGTGTCATTGGTGAGGATACGCTGCTGCTGACATAGCTGGAGTTTCCAGGCTACAGTATCCCCCGTCAATCAGGATTATCCGCCTAATGTGCGGTGGTAGAATTGATATGGCATTTATACTTCGGGCCTTCTCAGATGGGGCTGATGGTGTGATTATCTGCTGCTGTTGGCCTGGCGAATGCCATTATGTTCCCGAAGGAAATTACAATGCAGTCAGCATGATGAATCTGACTAAAAAATTGCTGGAACACACAGGGATGAATCCCGAAAGATTAAGGCTTCAATGGGTAACAGCTTCAGAGGGGATTCAGTTCGCGGAAACCGTGACTGACTTTACCGCAAAGGTTAAGGAGTTAGGACCTCTTGGCTCAAGTGAAGGAATAACCCTGGATGAATTAAAGCCCAAACTTCAAGAAGTTACGAAGCTAATCCCCTACATTAAGATCGTGAAAAGGGAAAAGCTTGCGTTACACCTTGATAACGTTGAAAAGTATAACGAACTTTATACCAGTGATGAGATAGAAAGGTTATTCAACGAAGCGCCTTCTTACTACATTGATCCAAAAAAGTGTCAGGCATGTGGAATTTGCCGTAAGAGATGCCCCGTAGAGGCGATTGATGGGGAAAAAAACAAGATTCATGTCATTGACCAGGATAAATGCATAAAATGCGGAACTTGCTTTGAATCTTGCCCCCCACGCTTTGGTGCGGTAAAGAAAATTTCAGGAGAACCGGTCCCGCCTCCTATTCCTGAAGAAAAGAGGACTATAATCAGAAAGAGTAAAAAGGAATAATAGAAATCCATAGGGTGGAAAGCTGTTTGAAACCTCTTTGAATCTAAAGAATTATTTGCCCGCATTGCTTGTGGCAGAGAAAGAAGACGGAACAATGATGGGGTTTGTTATGGGGGAGTTCTATGTGGGAGAACATGGTATTTCCCAGTAAGAAGCAGGCTTATGTTCTGTCCCGTGAAGATAGAAAAGGCCTCAGAAGAAAGATTTGGAGGAGTTGTAAACAGGCGATGGTGAAGGGCTTGACGTACTCTTTGACCTTTAAATTAAGTGAACAAAACGGGTGGGAGGGAATTTTTTCTCCCTCACTCCAAGAAGGTCTTGTAAGCGGTTTGATTCTGTGCTAATGAACTAATCCGTTTGGGTAAGGAGGAATTAAATGTATAATTGGGATATGGCAATCAAGGTGTTTTTTTACGGTTTTTCTGGCGTGTTTATATGCCTGGCGATTTTGATGTTTTCCATTCAAATCTGCGGCGCTATCCTGAAAGGTTTCAAGAAGAAATCGTAACATTGTATTTAATCGATTCTAATTGCTCTGAAAAATTGATAAATTTTTGGGGGAAATAAATGGATACGTTTTCAATGAGTAGTATGCTTTTAAAAACAGGTGTTTTACACTTAACCATTGGCCATGTGGTTATGTGGGCCATTGGATTTCTATTTATTTATCTCGGTATAAAAAAGGATTTTGAACCTCTCCTGCTCGTACCCATTGGATTTGGTATTTTTATTGTGAACCTTCCTCTTGCCCCGCTGGCAGGGAAGGGGGATCTTATCTGGATATTTTACCACTACGGCCTCGAATGGGAGGTTATCCCTCCCTTAATCTTCATGGGTGTAGGGGCATTAACAGACTTCGGGCCCCTGATTGCCAATCCAAAAACGCTCCTTTTGGGTGCAGCCGCCCAATTCGGGGTTTATGTAACCTTTTTTGGGGCCATTGCCTTGGGATTTACGGTCAAAGAAGCTGCTTCCATCGGGATCATTGGGGGTGCGGATGGCCCAACCTGCATCTACCTGACGGCAAAACTCGCCCCGAGGCTCCTGGGGGCCAATGCCATTGCTGCCTACTCCTACATGGCGATGGTTCCCCTGATTCAGCCACCGATCATGAAGCTTTTGACATCCAAGAAGGAACGCCAGATTGTGATGAAACAGCTTCGGCCCGTCTCCAAATTGGAGAAAATTATCTTCCCCATGATTGCTACCTTGGTAATTTGTCTTCTCGTACCGGACTCAGCACCCCTGATGGCCATGTTGATGTTAGGAAACCTGTTCAGGGAATGCGGCGTGGTGCAACGTCTTTCCCATGCTGCCCAGAATGAACTTCTAAATATTCTCACGATTTTTCTCGGGATTGCCGTGGGAACCACAATGAAGGCAGAAACCTTCCTGAGCCCGCAGCCTATCTTCATCTTCATTTTGGGGCTCATTGCCTTCTCCTTCAGCACTGCTGGGGGGTTATTACTGGCAAAGTTTTTCAACTTGTTTCTTAAGGACAAAATGAACCCCCTGATCGGTTCGGCAGGAGTGTCGGCAGTTCCGATGGCTGCCAGGGTTACGCAAAAAGTGGGTCAGCAGGAAAACCCGAGGAATTTTCTATTGATGCATGCGATGGGTCCAAATGTTGCGGGAGTGATCGGAACAGCCACAGCCGCCGGCATGTTCATTGCCCTTCTGAAATGATCCTTGGTGGTCTCTTGAGAAAATAAGAATGAACGGCAATGGTTACAAAATTACGAAGCATTAAGCTTGACATTAGTAATATTTACTAATAGAAGGGTGGTGAGAACCACCCTTTCATTTTGAAATAAGGAGGATGCTATGGAAGCGAAAAATCCAGTTAGAATTACAGACACAACGTTGCGAGATGGCCATCAGTCCATTTTTGCGACACGCATGCGCACGGAGGATATGATTCCCATTGCGGAAAAGATTGACCAGATAGGGTATCACTCCGTAGAGATGTGGGGCGGAGCTACCTTCGATGTCATGCACCGATTTCTTGGGGAGGACCCCTGGGAACGGATTCGAACCTTAAAAAAGCACATGCCGAATACCCCATTTCAGATGCTTTTGCGGGGCCAGAATTTAGTGGGATATCGAAACTACCCCGATGACGTCACGGAGGCTTTTGTGCAGACAGCCTGTGATGTCGGTATCGATATCTTTCGCGTCTTTGATTCCGTAAATGATGAACGCAACTTCGAGACCTCTTTCAAGGTCATAAAAAAGAATGGAAAACACATACAGGGTACCGTTTGTTATTCGTTGACGGAAAGGCGTCTTGGAGGTCCGATTTACAATATAGATTACTTTGTTAATAAGGCCCTGAAAATTCAGGCCATGGGGGCTGATTCCATTTGTATAAAGGACCAGGCCGGGCTTATCTCTCCCTACGATGCCTATGAGCTCATCAAGGCTTTGAAGGAAAAACTGGATGTTCCTGTTCAGCTTCATACCCATTTTACCAGCGGGATGGGCGCCCTTTCACTGCTGAAGGCTGTAGAAGCAGGCGTTGATGTCATTGACCTGGCAACTGCCCCGTTTGGTATGCGAACCTCTGAACCTGCCGTTGAGCCTTTCATTGTGGCACTTCAGGGGACTGGGAGAGATCCCGGAATAGACCTAAACAGTGTGTTTGAGATAGGCAGATATCTTGAGACGATTATCCCAAAATACAGACGGTATTCAGACCAAACACGCTTTTCCGTTATTGACACCACGGTCCTTCTTCACCAGATACCGGGTGGGATGACAACCAACCTTGTGAATCAGTTAAAGCAGGCAAAGGCCCTTCATAGATTGCCCGAAGTTCACAAGGAGATTGCCAACGTTCGAAAGGAATTGGGTTATCCTCCATTGGTTACTCCTTCCAGCCAGTTAGTCGGTGCCCAAGCCGTGATGAATGTACTGTTTGGCCGTTACAAGATGATCACCAATCAGACGAAGGATTATGTCTATGGGTTGTACGGAAAGCCGCCGGTTCCCATTGACCCCGGGATCCAAAAACTTGCACTTAAAGGATATCCAAGGGGAGAAACGCCAATAACTTGCCGGGCCGCAGACCTGCTTGAACCAGAACTTGAAAAAGCTAAAGAGAAAACAAAAGATGTGGCTAAGTCGCTGGAAGATGTTTTAATCTATGCCCTTTTCCCAAACTCGGGGCTGCAATTTCTCAAATGGAAATACGGGATGGAACCCGTGCCGGACAGCGTAAAGCCTGTTACTCTTGAAGAGGTACAAAAGGAGGAAGAACTGGTTCAGCTTGCAAGAGAGGGAAAATTGATTCGCAAGGAAGACTGCCCGCAGGGTTAGGGGGAAGCCTTCGTGAGGTAATGGATATTTACGTATTCACTGGATAAGAATGCGCTTTCACCCTTCCTGAGGGGAGCATGCAATAGTCCACATTTTTGTTTTTAGAAGAGATTTGCAACTCTGGATCATTGCTTGATAAAAACCCGTAAAAGGGTTACATTTACATCCGGTATAACGCTTTTTTTGAACTGGGGGGCATTACAATGGTTTCCATAGGTATAGACATCGGTTCTGTGAGTACGGATGTCGTTGTAATGGATGATGAAGATAGGATCTTGTATGACCGTTATATCAGGAATTTCGGAAAACCGATTCAGGCATCCTTGAATGTCTTGACAGAATTGCTCCAAACGTACGGCTCCGATGCCGTTGCAAGGGTTGCGTTTACGGGTACGGGCGGAAAATTGATGGCCCGTATCTGCGGGGGGGTCTTTGTAAATGAGATTATTGCCCAGGCAAAAGCGGTGACAACCCTTTATCCCGAGGCACGAACGATTATGGACATAGGGGGAGAGGACTCGAAGCTGATTCACCTGGAGAAAGAGGGAGAGTCTGTAAAGATACGCGATTTTTCCATGAATACGCTCTGCGCAGCAGGCACAGGATCCTTCCTCGATCAGCAGGCGACACGCCTGGGATATAAGATTGAGGAGCTGGGGGAGATCGCCATGCAATCGAAAAATCCCCCGAGGATAGCCGGTCGATGCAGTGTGTTTGCAAAAACGGACATGATCCATCTCCAGCAGATTGCCACTCCGGACAAAGATATCCTGGCCGGACTCTGCTATGCGCTGGCGAGAAATTTCAAAAGCAGTATAGGCAGGGGGGAAAAGTTCAGACGTCCCATTGTTTTTCAGGGCGGCGTGGCAGCGAATCCTGCCATGCGGAAGGCCTTCAACGACGTCCTCTCTCTCGAGGAAGGTGAGTTAATAATTCCAGAACACTTTACCGCCATGGGGGCCATAGGCTCTGTGATACAGGCCCGCAGTGAAGGCCTTGAAACGGGAGCGCCGGACCTTGATGCGGTTCGGCAGTATCTGTCCAGGGTTGAAAGAGACGACAAGCCCCTAAAACCTCTGTCCCTGTCTTCTTTGCATGACAGTCAGGGAACGCCTAAGGTTTCGCTTTCCGGCAAGAAAAAGATACAAGGCTATCTTGGCCTTGATGTGGGTTCAATAAGTACCAACCTCGTGATTATTGATGAGAATTTGAACCTTGTGACCAAACGATACCTGATGACAGCAGGGAAACCGATTGATGCTGTGAGAAGCGGCTTGAAATCGATTGAGGAGGAAGTTGGAAATAGCGTTGATATCCTGGGAGTAGCAACGACTGGCTCAGGAAGGTATCTAACAGGTGATTTTGTAGGCGCTGATATTGTAAGGAATGAAATTACCGCACAGGCAACAGCTGCCATCCATATTGACCCAAAGGTCGATACTGTTTTCGAGATTGGTGGACAGGACTCCAAGTTTATCAGTATCGATGATGGGGTCGTGGTTGATTTCGAAATGAACAAGTCGTGTGCAGCTGGGACAGGTTCCTTTTTAGAGGAACAGGCTGAACGGCTCGAGATCTCCATCAAGGGGGAATTTAGCGACCTTGCATTATCGGCGAAAAACCCTGTGAGGATGGGGGAACGTTGCACTGTCTTTATCGGTTCGGATCTTGTCCACCATCAACAGAAGGGTGCCCGAACGGATGACCTGGTTGCGGGGCTTTCGTACTCTATTGTTTTGAACTACTTGAACCGGGTGGTGGGAGATAGAAGGATTGGGAATAACATCTTTTTTCAGGGCGGGACGGCCTTCAACAAGGGAGTAGTGGCTGCTTTTGAAGGGGTGCTTGGCCGACCCATTACGGTGCCTCCAAACCATGATGTTACAGGGGCTATTGGCGCTGCTATCCTGGCTAAGGAGTACAAGTCCCAGAACCCCGGACCCTCTAATTTTAAGGGATTTGATTTATCTAAACGTCCCTACACAATAAAAACCTTCGAATGCAAGGGATGCGATAATCGCTGTCTTATTCGCCAGGTGAGTATCGAAAATGAGCAACCCCTCTTTTATGGAAGCCGCTGCGAAAAATATGACGTGGTGAAGAAAAAGAAGAAGGTAGACCTCCCCAATCTCTTCGAGGAGCGGGAAACCCACCTCTTAAAGGCGTATGATGGCGATCCGGAGGATCCCACCGATCAGAGAGTCATCGGCATACCGAGGCTATTATACTTTCACGAGTATTTCCCCTTCTGGTTGACCTTCTTCAAGGAATTGGGCTTTAAGCCGATGATCTCCGCCCCAACGCGGCGGGAGTTGATTCGGAAGGGTGTCGAGTCAATTGTGGCAGAGACCTGTTTCCCAGTGAAAGTGGCCCACGGTCACGTTATAGATTTGTTGGAAAAAGGGGTTGCCAATCTCTTTCTGCCAAGTATTATTGACCAGCCGCCTCTGGTTAAAGATGCAGTGAATAGCTTTAACTGCCCATATTCCCAAACCTTGCCCTATACATTTCCCTCGGCAATCGATTTTTCCAGGTTTAAGACGCGGCTCTTGAAGCCAGTTATTCGCTTTGGTCAAGGGGAGAAGGTACTGAAGAGGGACCTAACTTCCTTCGGGGATATGCTTGGCATTTCAAGGATTAAATCCCTTTCCGCCTATAAAACTGCGTGGCAGGCTCAACAGGACTTTTACGATAAACTTATAAAGAGGGGGGATGAGATTCTTGAGATGCTTGAAGAAAAAGGGGATCTCGGGATTGTTGTGGTCGGTCGTCCCTATAATACCTGCGATAGCGGCCTAAATTTAAATATTCCTAAGAAGCTGCTGGATCTTGAGGTCTTGCCTATCCCTATGGATTTCTTACGCCTGGATGACTTGCCTAGTTCGGAAGGGGTCCGGGATATATATTGGAAATATGGGCAGAAGATCCTCGCAACGGCTCGGAAGCTGAAAGACAAGGATAACCTGTATGCCATCTACATCACTAACTTTGGATGTGGCCCCGATTCCTTTATTATGCACTTCTTCAGGGAGGCAAGCAAGGGAAAGCCATATCTTCAGCTTGAAATAGATGAGCACAGTGCCGATGCCGGTGCTATTACCAGGTGTGAGGCCTTTTTAGACAGTTTGAAAAATGTAAGAAAGAGAAAGGCGTTGCTTGAGAAAACACAGCCACAGATCATCAAGACTCAAAAATCACTCCCCAGTTTAACAGACCGTGTGATTTATATCCCTCACATGGCTGATCATGCCTATGCCTTTGCAGCTGCGTTTGAAGCTTGTGGATTTAAGGCAAGTGTCTTTCCCGAATCGAGTGAGGAAACGCTGGAATATGGAAGGAAATATACTACAGGGAAAGAATGCTTCCCCTGCATTGTGACCACGGGAGATATCATTAGGATTACAAAACAGCCCGGATTCGATGCAGAAAAGGTGGCAATATTTTTCCCTTCAGGGAGTGGGCCTTGTCGTTACGGCCAGTACAACCGCTTCCATCGGCTCCTGCTGGATCAGCTTGGATATCCAAATGTTCCCATCTTTGCCCCCGAGCAAGATGAAACTCTCTATGAGGATGTAGCCGCACTGGGGAAAAAGTTCCGCAGGCTGGGCTGGCAGGGAATCGTAGCAGTAGATCTCCTTTATAAGATGCTCCACGAAACACGACCTTATGAGGTAGTTAAAGGTTCAACGGACAGGGTTTATAAGCGTTGCCTGGCAAAGATCTGTGACGACGTACGGAACGAGAGAAATCTTATTGACACCTTTGATGCTATTATCAGGGATTTTAACACTATTGAAGTGGATCGTTCAGAGAGAAAACCACTCATCGGAATTGTTGGAGAGATTTTTGTCCGGTTGAATCGATTCAGTAATGAGGATGTCATCCGCAAGGTGGAAGCCCTGGGAGGAGAAGCCTGGCTCTCTCCTTTATCGGAATGGATTTATTACACCAACTTTACGGCACGCATGCGAAATACTATCAAAAAGAAGTGGTTAGCTAACCTGAAATTGTCAATTGTTGAGCATTTTCAGAAGAAGGATGAAAAAACCCTTATGGATTTTCTCTCTCAGTATCTCAGAAACTCTCATGAGCCAGAGACAGAGGAAATTATAGAGAAAGCCTCTCCTTACCTTCACCCCACCTTCGAAGGCGAGGCGATTTTGAGTGTTGGCAAGGCCATTGACCTAAAGGATAAAGGGGCTTGCGGCGTTATTAATATCATGCCTTTTACCTGTATGCCTGGGACCATAGTAAGTGCTATTCTCAAGCGCTTTAGGGAGGAAAACCAGCATTTCCCAATTCTGAATATGGCCTATGACGGTCAGGAACAAACCAATACCCTGACCCGCTTGGAGGCTTTCATGCACCAGTCAAGAGAATATCAACAACAGCAAACCATTCAAAGCAAGGGAAGGTGAACTATATGGCAAGAAAGCTGTTACTTATTCTTTGCATTTTTCTTGTGGTACCTCTTTTTAGTGGCTGCGGGGAGTCTCTAAAGTTTTGGAAAAGGAAAAAAGAGGCCCAGGTGGTTAACAAAAAGCTTCCACCTTTCGAGGAGCTTTTTAACCGTACGGTGGAGATGTATAATAGCAAGGAGTATAAGGATGCCATCAATTCCTTGCTGTTTTTAAGGGAGAACTATCCCCAGAAGGTTGCCTATCAGTCTCGTATCACGCTCTATCTTGCAGACAGCCATTTCCATCAGAAAGAATATCCCGAGGCAATTGCTAACTACGAGGAGTTTATTAAACTTTACCCGACAAGCCCGGATACCCCATATGCCTATTTTCAGATCGGGATGTCGAACTATAAACAGAAAAGGACCTATGACCGGGATGCAACGTTTGTTAGGAAGGCACTGAAAAATTTCAAGAAGGTCCTTGAGATTTCCCCGCCAGGCATTCTTGTCAATGAGTCTATCAGGATGATTGCTCTTTGCAAACGGGAACTTGCCATGCATGATTTGTTCGTAGCGGACTTTTACCTCCGCACACACCACTACAAACCAGCTATACTTTGTTACAAAGATGTTCTCAGAACGTATCCAAATATCAAGGTCCGTGATCGGGCACACTTGGGTATTGCCAAGGCATATCTAAAACTGAAGAAAAAAAATGATGCCTTTCGTCACTTGAGTTACGTGGCCCGGAATTACCCTTCTTCTCCTTACGGGAAAAATGCATGGAAAATTTTACAGAAGAAGTTCAAAGTAGCCTCAATAGATCAGTTGCCGATGGTTACCTTTCCCGAGCGGAAACCAGTTAAAAAAGCAATGCCGGAGATGCTAAAAAAGAATGAAGGCAAAACGAAAGGTCAGAAAGTGGCGACCGGAAAAGCCATACATGAAGTTCCAGCCAAGCCGCTTGTCAAAACGGCAAGTAAACATGAGCCGGAACTGAAACCTCATGTTTACTTCCCGAAAGTCACCAGTGTACAGGAAAAACCCTCTGTATATTACCCGCCTGTAAAGACAACAGTTGAAAAACACCCAAGTCCTCAAGTTGCTAAGGCATCTGTATCTCCCAAGGAAGTAAAGAGCGAAGAAGAAAAAAAGCAGGCAAAGCAGCATAAGGCTGGAAAAGTTGAAGCTATTGAAAGATCTTCCACAAAGCCTGCCGTACATCCCACCATTAAGGTGAAAGAGTTACAGACGGTTGAGAAGGCTCCTGCCAAAGTGGCAAAAAAGGTTGCTAAAGCTCCTGCCCAGGGGATAGAGAA
>Ga0114934_10003117_pt1 | contig 10398 bp, 5 predicted proteins | sample 4SBtaG_2_FD_99695 | JGI IMG/M metagenome (GOLD analysis project Ga0114934, IMG submission 99695) | Deep subsurface microbial communities from Kolumbo volcano to uncover new lineages of life (NeLLi) - 4SBTROV10_white metaG | ecosystem: Environmental > Aquatic > Marine > Volcanic ...
AAGCCAATATAAATTTTAATACTACAATATTTGAAAAATATTTTGGCAGCAAATTTCTATATTGTGAAATATTTTTGTTGTTGAAGTTTGTAAGTCCTAAATCAAGAACTATGTTGAAAAGAATAGATAAACCAAACAACGAAAAATACAAACCGTATTGATCTGTTCCTACTTTATTCTGCACTACTCTGTCGATACCAAAAACCCAAAAAGGTTTGACTATAAGGTTTATTGATATCAAAAAAATAAGATTTGTAAAAAACTTCTTTTTCAATTCGTTGCTTTTTTATTCTACTTGATTATTTTTTTTCTTAAAATTCAAAAAATAAATCAATAGCAAAAATATTAAAATTCCGAATAACGATGCAAAAACATCAAATTCGAAATATAATGGTCTATATTTTAATTCAATATCATAATTACCTGGATTGAGATATATACCCGAAAAGCCAATATTTACTTTCTTTAACTGGTATTTTTTCCCATTTACATAAATCTTCCACCCTTTGTCATAAGGTATTGTAAAAAATAAATATCCAGGTTTGTTCATTGTTATTTTTCCACTAATATCCATCTGATTAAAAGTTTTTATCTCAAAGCTATTTTTTCTAAGCGTATCTATCATATTTGCATAAGATTGTAATGTAAAACTGTCCATTTCTGACAATCTATTAGTATCAAACTGAATCATATTTTTAATATTCTTATCCTCTGCATCTAAAACAATAGCATTCAAAAGTACTTCCTGTTTTTTAAAATCACTTAGCAAATCAAAATTATCTCTCGTTATATATTTATCATAAGCAAAGCCAAGTGATAGAGAATAATTATTTTTTAAAATTATAATATCATCCACTTTAGCAATACTGTCATATCCTAAATGCAACAAATTATTATTTTCTTCTCTTGTTAGAAAATATTTAACACCAGCGAAAGCCATTAAAATAGGCACCCCTCTGACACCGTTACACCATCTGGTTTTTCCTTCGTTACCTCTAGGAATAAGTTTTACGGCTTTCAAAAATTCGATATAATTCAACTGATTGAACGAGCCATAACTTGTTGTTCCATAATATCCCTGTACCATTGCATCATTAAGACTTGTATGTTCTGCATTCCCAGATGAATAATCTTTTTCAATTCTAAAGAACAATGAAGAGTCAATTGATTTGATATACTTAACTGCATTTATTGTTCCGTCTCTATATCCTGCTATATCGTTTACTATTTCAGATTTTAGATATTTATCGCGTTTGTTTACTGTTGGATAAGAAATATATGCCAACTCAAATATAAGCAAAAGAATCATTGAAATATAAAAGAAAGTTTTGTTTATTTTTTTCGATGTATAGCTATAAATCAAAGCAGTAAATAAGACTATTAAAACTGTAATCACCAGTTTCATTTCAAAGTTTACAACCAATGCATTGCTTTTAAAATATGGAAAATGTAAAAGCACAAGTAAAATTCCTGCATTAGTAATCAAAAGCAAATGATTTTGTGTTTCCTGTTTGTCAATTTTATTCAACATCTTGGTTGCAAAAAACAAAAATGTAAATGGAACAAAAACATCTATTGAAATTTTGTAATAATTACCCATAAAGAAATTTACTGTATGCCTTAATATTGGGACAAAAGCAACCAAAAGCCAAAAAGATAAAAACAAAAAATAAGCTAATCTTTTTCTCTTTTCAATAGAAAAAATACATATAGGGAAAAGCAAGAGTGAAATTAATCCAACATAAAAAGCAGGAGCTTCAAGATAATTGTACCAACCAATAAAATTATTCCCGGTACCCAGTAAGTCATTAGCAAACGAACGTAATATTACTGTTACATTTCTCAAATAACTATTAATATTTTCGGGATGATGCAATAATCCTGACGAGACTGATACATCACCTTTTACTCTAGGACTATTGAGCATATTTTGAAAGTAAAAAACAAACCTTGGTGCATTAATCAATATACCCAAAGATGCAAATGCCAAATATCTAAACATTAACGAAATATAACCTTTCATTTTGCCGTCAAAATATTCATAATATCTCAAAAGAGAATATGTAATCATAAAAACAGTAGTTACAGCCAAAAGAAAAGGATTGCTACTAATAAGAATATATGCGAAAGTAAGAAAATACCATCGTTTTTTCTGCAAATATTGTTCAAAAGAAAATAAGAGAAATATAAAAAACAATACTTCGTAACTATGTCCCCATTGCATTCCAACTAAAACATATCCTGAAAATTCAAACAGCAACCCTCCAATAAGTGCAACAAAATTAGAATAGCCTAATTGTTTAAAATAGTAATAAGAAAACAAACCAATTGGCAAAACATATAAAAAAAGGATATAATAAATACGATAATACCAAAAGTTAACACCAAATATACTGTTTGAGATATATGCAATAATTGAAATAGGATTATAATTTAGTTGCATACCATTTGCCTGCCCCATACCACGATAAAAAGACCAAAACCTAAAAAAACCTTCGCCTTGAGACGATAAAATATCTGAATGAACATAATTAGGTAAAGTTATATTTACTGTGTCACTTCCAATATCTTTGAAAAAAAACATAAAATTTGCTAAAAGAAAATCCTTAAATATAAAATAAAACAATATTAAACTAATTGAAATTAAAAAGAGAACTGTATATTTTTCAAATATATTTTTCTTCATTTTGTTTTTTTTTTGTTTTTTTAAGATATAATTATATTTTTGAAGTATAATTAATTTAATGCAAATTTTTCCAAAAATAAAAAATTTAACACTTTTATTTTTTTTTATTTCACTTTTCTTCTCAGAAGCGTGTGTTAAAATAGAAAAATCGGATACTCTTGCAAAAGCGACATATGACATTAGTAAAAATTTTGATACATCTATAGTTTACAACATGAATGGTGATTGGGATTTTGTTTGGGACACGCTTTTGACCCCTTTTACAATTCAAAATTATCAAGATACAATATACAAAGTCAAAGTTCCGGATTATTGGACTAATTACAAAATTGACGGTAAACATTTACCTAATTTCGGATATGCAACATATCACGCAAAATTTATAGTGCCTCATCCCGGAATATACGCATTTAAATTCAAACGCATATTTCTTTCAGCAAAAATCTTTGTTAATGACTCCGTTATACTTTCAATAGGGCAAGTAGCAAATAATCATGTCGATTATACTCCAAGCAGACAAACTTATGAAATTCCATGTTACTTAGAAAAAGACACAAACGATATAATTATACAAGTAGCAAATTTCTCACATAAAAAAGCTGGTATTACAAGAAGTATAAAATTTGGGAGTATAAAAGCTATAAAACTTTTTACATATACAACATTACTATATGATACATTTGTTGTTGGCTCACTGTTGTTTATGATGATATTCTTCCTGTTTTTATATAATTACAATAGAAACATTAAATCAAACCTATTCTTTTCTCTCTTTCTTTTTGTAAATATTATCCCTATTATTTTTGACAGAGAGCTTATTTTCTATAGAATATTCCATAACTTAAGTTGGAGCATAGCATCTAAGATTTATTATATTGCAACATATGTCAGACCCTTTATATTCATATTATTGATAGATTCATTATCAGAAGGAATTATAAACAAACATATAAAAAGAGGTTCGCTTTATTTCTCGATTTTAATGTCTTTGTTTGTAATAGCAACACCTATGAAAATTTACTCAAGGACATTATTTTTAATGGTTATTTTCACATTTTCTACATTTATATACGAATTGGTTGTTTTATTAAAAAATAAAAAAAACAATAAATCTCTCCACTATATACTTTGGCCACTTTTATTTATGATTCTGACTTCTATCAATGACGCTTTATATGAATTCAGAGTAATAAATACATTCTATGCTTCTGGAATAGGAATATTTACTTTTACACTTCTTCAAGCAATAGAAATTTCTATAAGAAATGCAAAATTGATGAATACTGAAGATCTGCTAACAAATAAATTCCAAATACAAAATAGATTAAAAATATCATTGCTTAATACTCCTTCATACGACTTAAAAAAGGTTATGCAAGGTCTAAATAAAAATCTAAATATAGATAAAATTTTACTCTTCACAGTAGATCAAAACAATCTAATATTATCAATAAATAGTTCAACAGAAAAAGTAGTTGATAATATCAATAAAAAAATAGATTTTAAAACCACCTATAATGATTTTGATATCAACCTTCTAAAATTAGCATATAAGAAGAACAAACCCATTGTAAATTCAGACTTAAATGCATCAAAAAGAAAAAATAGAACTCTTGTTTTACCACTAATAAGTCAAAATAATGTAATTGCTATTGTTTATTTTGAAAATGAGGAAAAAATGACCAACGGATTGATAGAAGTTCTAAGTTCATCTCAAAACATATTTAATTCAATTATAAATACAGCAGTTACATACTTCAATCTTGAAGCACTTAATTATCAGTTAGACCAAACAGTAAAAGAAAGAACAGAAAAAGTAAATGATCAAAAAATAGAACTTCAAAAGAAAAATGAAGAATTAGACGAAAAAATACAGTTACTGCAAGAACAATATGAAATACAAACAGAATTGAATAAATCTATGGAAGCCAACATTGAAGAAATAAAACAAGATAACGAACTCCTCGACAAACAAAACAATTTTATCAAAGAACAGAATAAAAAAATTGAACAACACTATAAATTGATAAAAACAGATATAAACTTTGCAAATAATATTATCAACATACTACAAAACAATGAATCAATAAACTATTTTGCAGAATATTTTCACATTGATTTGCCAAAAAACATTATTAGCGGAGACTTCTTATTTGTTGAAAGAAACGACGATATTATTTATTTAGGTTTAGGAGATGCAACAGGTCACGGAGTTCCGGGAGCATTAATGAGAACTTATGCTCACAAACAACTTTTTAAAATAATATCTAATTTAGATAAAGAAAACACTTTTAATGCTGGAAAAATACTTGACATACTAAGAAATACAATCAAAAAGAGCTTTTCAAGTGACAACATAGAGCTAAGTGAAGGTATTGATTTATGCTTTACTATTTTTGATTTTAAAGAAAACAAAATATATTATAGTGGAGCATATTCTTCATTATTTTTGGTTAGAAATGGAGAAATGAAGGAATTCAAAGCAGATAGAATGCCTGTTGGAAAATATATTCAACACCACGAGACTCCATTTCATACTCAAGTTATACCATTTTTAAAAAATGATATTTTTTATATGAACTCTGATGGATTTCCAGATCAATTTGGAGGAGAAAACTTTGAAAAATATTATATATCAAATTTAAAAAAATATTATTTAAGCATTCATAGAAAACCTCTAAATATTCAAAAATCTCTATTAATAAGAGAGTTTGAAAAGTTTAAAGGAGAAAATACCCAAATAGATGACGTTTCTATATTAGGGATAAAAATCTAAAATGATAAAAAAAGTAATACAAATAATAAGTTTAATTTTAATAACATCGACACCTTTATTTTCTAAATCTATAAATCAAACCCAAGCAGGTGTTTTTGATTTTTCAAACGCTGACTTATCAAAACCATACTCATTAGTTGGACAATGGGAATTCTACTGGAAAAAATTTTATACATCTGAAGATTTCAAAAACAAAAATATTCCAATAAATACAATAAAAGTAAATGGTAGTTGGAATCAGAATAGCGATTATACAGGCGATGGATATGGTACATACAGAATTTTAATTATAGTACCTCATTCAGGTAATTACACATTAAAATTCCATCAAATACTTTCAGCATATAGAGTATATATCAATGGCACTCTGACCCAAGAAATTGGTATTGTAGATAGCGTTAAAAGTAATTACAAAGCAATTGTAAGGACTAATTCTCTTCCGTTTTACACAAATAAAGACACAAATGAAATTATCTTACACGTTGTAAATTATTCTCACAGATTTGGAGGAATACAAGAAAAAGTTATATTTGGAAAAACAAATATTATTCAACGACATACATCATTGAATCTGCTTTATCTATTTTTCGGAATGGGTGCAGAATTCATCTTTGCTCTTTATTTTTTCTTTTCATTCTTCTTTAGACAAAAAGACCCTTCATACATATACTTTAGCATTGCAATTGTCATTACAATAATGTTCGGTTTGGTAAATAATGAAATGGTTTTATTACAATTCATTCCAAATATGCATTTTGAAATTCAGAAAAAAATTGACTTTTTCTCTAATTATTCAAGGTTAACATTTTTCACAATATTTCTATGGTATACTTTCAAAGAATATAAAATATTCAACAAAGGTATTTTCAATTTTATTCTTTTAATTTCAGCTTTATTATCAATCCTTGTATTAGTTACAAATTGCAAAGTATATTCAAATACGCTGATTCCTTTTGAAATTTTAATATTAACATCTTTTATATATTTTATGGGAATATCTATATACGGTTTAAAGAAAAAAGTCCCATATATAATATACACTTTTGTTGGTCTGGTATTCTTGAATACTGGAATGATTAATGATATACTAACGAGTATAAATGTAATTAATACTCCATATATTATGAATTACGCTTTACTTTTATTCTTTATTAGCCATAGTATTACATTATCACTCAAATATTCATCTTCAAATCAGCAAGTTTCGATTCTAACATCAAATTTTAAAACATACGAACAAATTTTACAAAGAACACTTAAAATTTTCTCTTATGATTTAGAAAAACTTCTGGGTATTATAAAAGTCAATTTAGAAGCTGATGATATAAAACTCTTAACTTTTACTGAAAATGAAAAAAAATGTGAATGTAAATACCAAATAGATAAAGTTGTATGTTCAAAAGGAAACCAAGAATTTCAATATGACATAAAAGATTCATTTATAAATCAAATAATCAAGACAAAAGAAAATTTAACAATATCTGTCAATAATTCAAATTATATATATTGTCCAATATTTGAGAATGACGAATTAAAAGCGATAATTATACTTGTTAAAAATGGCAATACTTTCCCCAAAAGTATACCTGAAATGATAGATATGCTCTCTTCTCAAATATCAACATTTATTGATAATTATACTTACTATTACAAACTACAAAATTTAAATGCAAACTTAGAAAATACTATTGAAAAAAGAACTCAGGAAATATATAATCAAAAGAAACAACTTCAGGATAAGAATGAAGAATTGGCTAAAAAAATAGAAGAATTGAATATCTCTTCAAAAATTGTAGAAGATTTGAATATTGAATTGGACGAAATTAAAAAAGAACTTAAATATAAGAATAATGCATTAGAAAAAGCAAAAAAATTCATTTTAAAACAAAAATCTATTCTAGAAGAAAACAGTAAGTATATAAATCAAAGTATACTTTATGCAAAAAAAATTCAGAACGTTTTATATTCAGAAAAATATAAATTACCAATAAAAAATAGTTTTATTCTCGATTCACCTAAAGAATTTATCTCAGGTGATTTAGTGATAAACTATTATGAAGAAAATCATTGGTTGTTGGGAGTAATAGATACTACATCAATTAATGTAAGCTCGGTATTCATTAGACTGTTTATTTATTCAATCTTAGACGATATCTTCCACAATAAAAAAGATATTGTTTCATCTCCTTCTGAAATAATAAAAGTATTAAGATACGAATTTCTGAAAGGATTTTCAATGTTTTCAAATGAATCTTCAATTTCTTTACAATTTGATATTTGTTTGGCTAGAGTTAATTTTGAAAATGCAGACATGCTAATAAGTAGCTCAAAATTCCCTGCAGTTATTATTAGACAAAATGACATAATTAGTATTCATGTCGACAATTTCCCCATTGGAGATTACCTGGCATCAGTGGAACACAACTTTGAACAAAAAAAATACCCTTTAGAGGAAAATGATTCAATCTATATTTTTACTGATGGTTTTTACAATCAGTTAAATAAATCAGGAAAAAAATATACTCAAAAAAAATTCCATAAATTGCTTCAAGAAATTGACAATTTAGAACCTGAACTGAAAAAAAAGACTTTGGAAAATAAATTATTGGAATGGAAAAGTAATTTTAAACGAGTTGATGATTTTACGATCATTGGTTTCAAATATACAAAGCAGTAAACTTTTAATTTTTTCTTAAATTCAAATCTTTTTAATCTTTTCTTAGCTTAATATTTTCAAATCAAACTATAAAAGCATTTAATTATATTTGCACAAAATTTCTTTGATGCAAACAGATATTAAACAGCTAGAATATAAGCAAATTGAACAATTCGTCATCAATTTGGGAGAAAAAAAATTCAGAGCAAAACAAATCTACGAATGGTTGTGGAAAAAAAATGCTACTTCTTTTGACCAAATGACAAATATTTCTGAACAATTACGTGAAAAATTGTCTAAAAATTTCTGCTTTAATCCATTAAAAATAACTTTTAAAGTTCAAAGTACAAAAGACAACAGTTCAAAATTTGCATTTCTAACATCTGATAATTTATTCATCGAAGGAGTTTTGATTCCATCAAAAAATGCAAATCGGGTTACAGCTTGTATCTCCACGCAGGTAGGTTGTCCACTGAAATGTAAATTCTGCGCTACAGGAACAATGGGGTTAAAAAGAAATCTAACCGCCGCAGAAATTTACGAACAAGTATTTCTTTTGAATAAAGAATCTGAAAAAATCTATGGCAGAAAACTCACAAACATCGTTGTAATGGGAATGGGAGAACCTTTGCTTAATTACCAAAATCTTATGACTGCAATTGATTTTGTTACTACTGAAAAAGGATTGGCAATGTCAGCAGACAGAATCACTGTTTCTACAGCAGGATTAGTAAAAGAACTAAGAAAACTTGCTGATGATGAACCTAAATTTAATCTTGCAATTTCTCTTCATAGTGCTATAAACGAAAACCGTTCTGAGATAATGCCTATAAACAAAAGCAATCCACTTCCAGAACTTATAGATGCTTTGAAATACTATCACAGCAAAACAGGAAAAAGAATCACTTTTGAATATCTTTTGATTGATGGAATTACAGATACTACCGAACATTCAAAAGCTTTAGCAGAATTCTGTAAAAACTTTCCGTCCAAAATCAATTTGATTGAATTCAATCCAGTTGATCATATAGATTACAAAACTTCTAAAAAAGAAAACTCTAGCAAGTTTTACAATTTTCTTGCTTCAAAAAACTTGGTAGTAACAATTCGTCGAAGCAAAGGACAGGACATAAATGCAGCTTGCGGACAGTTGGCTTTAAAACAAAAGAAAAATTAATTAATCTACTTCTATAATTTTTTTAAGATAAGGAAATACTTGTTTTATCTGTTTTTCGATAATATACATTGTTTGTTCTTTAAATTTACAAGTTTTGCAATTTTCATTAAAACGAATTTTAAGAATGTTATCATCAGTTAATTCCACAAGATTTACATCTCCATTGTCTTCTTGCAAAATAGGACGCATTGATTCGAGAAGACTTTTTATAAGATTTATTTCCGTTTCTTTATTCATAGAATTTTATGATTAACTCTATTTATTATGTCAATCAAGTTCGGTTGACTCATTCTATGTTGTTTTCGATTATTTCATAATATTTAGTAAATTCTATAGCTTTTTCTGATAAACTGACTTAGGCTCAAGTCTATGTCGAAAAATTCATTAAAAGCGAAGTCGAAAAATATCTTTATATACATCGACTCCGCTTAGTCTCAACTATAAAATTTTCATTCTATAAACTAGTGAGTTATTTGTAAAATTTCTGTTGGTGGAAGATCTTTGTTTCTTTGTTCTATTCTCTTAATTGCTTCCTGAGCTAGTTCATCAAAGGCTGCAGATATAGGAGAATTTTGATCTATTATTATTGGTTTTCCAGCGTCAGCATTTGGAACAACATTTTCGTCAATAGGAATTTGTCCTAATAAAGGAATTTTAAACTTATCAGCAAGCTTTTGACCACCTCCTTGACCAAATATGTAATATTTCTTATCAGTAGCATCTGATGGTGTAAACCAAGACATATTTTCAATCAAACCAAGTATAGGAACTTCTATCTTATTTGCCTTGAACATTCCGATTGCTTTCATAACGTCAGCAACTGCAACTTGTTGAGGTGTTGTTACAACAATTGCGCCTGTCAATGGAATAGTCTGAACCATTGTCAAAGGGACATCGCCAGTTCCGGGAGGTAAATCCACTACGAAATAGTCTATATCACCCCAATTAACATCATTGATTAGCTGTTTGATTGCGCTTGTAGCCATTGCTCCTCTCCATATAAGAGCATCTTCTTCTTTTACAAAAAAGCCGATAGAAATAAGTTTTACTCCATATTTTTCAATAGGATTAATCATATCTTTTCCGCCGATTTTTTCAACAGT
>Ga0114934_10003118_pt1 | contig 10398 bp, 13 predicted proteins | sample 4SBtaG_2_FD_99695 | JGI IMG/M metagenome (GOLD analysis project Ga0114934, IMG submission 99695) | Deep subsurface microbial communities from Kolumbo volcano to uncover new lineages of life (NeLLi) - 4SBTROV10_white metaG | ecosystem: Environmental > Aquatic > Marine > Volcanic ...
ATGTTTGCCTGTTAGCATTTTATAATCAGACATGCTTTCGCCTATAATCTGATATAAGCCAACAACATTAAAATCTAGGTCAACGCGAACTATACAGTCTATTGCTGTAGAGGTGACCCAAATGGAACCTGCAAAAAAGCAAATTTCGTGAATGGAGCGAAAAACCTCACGGTCTTCAAGCTTCCTGACTACTTCAAAAGTCTCTTTGTCTAGTTCTATAAGACTGGTCGCACTGGCGACAATAATCCTGTCGTCCAAAACGCACATCCCTCTTAGCCCTCGCTCCCCACCTCTTTCGTTATCATTGACAAAGTGTTCGTCGTAGGGCGCGTAGTGGAGTACGCTTTCGTCTTCTACGTTTATAACATAGAGACCACCGTGGTTAGAGCCATGTTCCGCAGCCCTAACCACGGTGGTGCAGATAATCTTCATTCCTAAACCTATGATGCTCTAAGGCTATCCCCAACAATCCAAGCGCCGCCTAGAAGGACCATGTGGTTAACCTGTTCTGGTGAAAGGCCAAGACCGAAAGCGTCGAAAGCTACAAATACAACGCCACCGATAGCAAGCCAAAATCTACGGGATGAAAAAAGACCGGAAACCTTATTCATGTTTAGCATCGTTGTTACCTCTTTTGATGTTTAGTAGTGTTGGAAACTTAACAGAATCCTTAGTTTTCTTTACTCCTTGAGCCGCACTAACAGTGCCTCCTTCTATTGGAAGTGAGACAATCTCTTTCAGAGTTGGGGTCTTGGCGTTTTCGTCAATCGCCCAAAGAATCTTCTCTTTTTCAGCGTACTCCTTCATTCGTCTAACGGGGACTATCAAGTTGAAAGTTTCTCCAGCACCCCTAACAAGCATGCCAACATACTTGCCAGCATTGGCGCCAGATTTTTCAGAAAGAAATACTCCTCCACCAGATGAGCCGGGAAAGCCGGGACATGAAGTCTGGTCAAATACTACACCATCTCCAGTACCAAGGTCAAGAACTCTCCCTACCTGTGACATTATACCCCGCGTTTGAGAATTTGAGCCTACTTGTCCGAGTAAACTGCCCACATGATATAATTCCGTTCCAAGAGAAATCGGCTCGTCGTTGTTGACGTGAAATTTAACCCCCTTGGATATGAAGTCTCTCTTCCTGACCATTAAAAGAGCTAGGTCTTCTCCGTTTTCAGAATCACTGTACTTTATAACTTTTGCGTCCATCTTAAGCTCTCCGACTCGACGCCCATTTTCTACAAGCTCTTTAACGATTTGGGCATCTTTAAATTCAATAACCCTTCTCGTCTGCCCATCTTTAACAATTCTTCTTTCAGAACGAAGCCCGTCTACAACATGGGCCGCAGTCCAAATGAAGTTAATTTTTTCTTTTCCTCGCTTGGTTTGAATTTCCCGCGTAATTATTACCCCAGAGCCTTCGCCAAATCCGCTCTTTACAGTAACAGATACGTCTTGCAAAAACTGGGAAACATCTTCAACAGGTTTTTCTTCTGCCAAAAGAGTCGGGGAAAACGAAACAGCTAAAGCGGTTATAATAGTAGCCAAGAGTTTCATAACAGAGTCCTTCCTTTAGGTATAAAAAGATGGCCCCACGAGGGGGCCATCAGAAAAAAACTAACTACTCAATGACCTCTCCACCGTTACCCTGCAATTCTCTTTCGAGTTGACGGTTAGGTGAGTTGGGGTCATTTTCTGCTACGCCGGGAGCAACCGGAACATTCGGGGTGGCAATAGGACGTAGTTCATCTTCAGTAAATTCGCTACCAAGAGCGGGATGCTTAATCCACTCGATGGTGGGAATATGACTCACATCATATGTAGCAAAATCTTCAGCGGTGAGGAAGAACGCATTTTCACCTTCAGTGAAAACGTTTTCTGCTGTTGCTACGGGAACTCTAAACAGTTCCACACACATGAGTCTGTATCCTTCACGGAACAGCTTCTTCATTTCAGCAGCCGTGGCTTCCGACCAATCATTGCCCCAAGTGTTTTCACTTAGTTGGGCAACGTTGCTGAGACCCTGAAGACATAGCTCAATCCATCTACGGCAGTAGTCGTTCTTCACATCGAAGTAACGAATTGGGTAGAGCTTAAAGGCACGCCTCTCATGGCTGATATGATGAGCCTCAAGTCTTTCCATGTTGTCACGCTTTGTGTTTGTGTCAATCAGATTGCACAAACGAACAAACATGTTGTGATGATGCTTCACCGCGCCTAGAGTCGGAGGGCCGGGAACGAAGCAATCGGTACGAACCGAAAAAGCCTGTAGGTGTTCGCCAACCTTCTCGAATAGTCTAGCCATTGCTAGGTTCATCGTCTCTTTGTTGTCGCCAACATTAGGAATGGCCCATTTCACGCCCTTATACATGTAAGGGAGAATTGCATCGTGTGTAGGAATGATAAGATTTTCTGCCATTTAATTAGCTCCTTATTCGATATTAAATTTTTCTTTTAGTCTTTGACGGATAAGAGTATCAAGCTGACCCATTGTCATTGTTTGGTCATTTTGATACTCATTAGTCAATTCACCAATGACCGTCATAATTTGCTCTGAGGTTACTGTTTTCCTAGTGCTAAACGGTATGTTGATAAACTGAGGTGGTAGTCCATGAGCAGCTACCGGTTGCTGATGATATGGAGTTGCAACGGGCACTCCGTAACCAGCAAAGCCGGGGTGTAGTCCTTTCTGCAAATCATCAATTTCGTTGCTTGTCTGTGGTCTAGGACATTCGTCTGGAGACATTACATATTCATTTTCGTGTTTATGTTTATGAATATGTTCATGCCTGTGGACATGTTCCTTCGTTCCAGAATCCAAGCTTGGGGGGTGTGAAGGCCCATTAGTATCATACCCCTCTTCTCTATCTAAATCTTCATTATCTTCCCCTCTTTTCTTTTTTCTTCGTCTTCTGTTAAGTAAGAATGGAACGCCATACTTAAGAGCTAACATGCCTAAGCTGGCTCCACCAAGGGTAAAACTTACATTTTCAACCGTATTGCCGTTACCACCAGTCGCTCCATCGAGATAGTGTGAACCTCTCTCCTGCAATTCTTTTATAGCTTTGTCTTTATTGCCAACAAAAACTAGCAATTGCTCTATTCTTGCACCAAGAGACTGTTTCTGTCCTTCTACAGCCCCAAGCAAATCTTTCAGCCCGCTAATTTCATTATTGGCAGTTGAGAGATTTCCATTGACTCCAGAAAGTTCAGCTTTAAGACTTTCAGACAAAGACTCCAGATTGGCCATTTTTTCCTGAAGCTCTGTAATCTTGTCGAGATACTCCTGCCGCTCCTTCTCAAAGTCCACAGGAGGGTCTACAGGGCCACCGGGGTCTGGGCCACCGGGGTCTGGTCTACCGGGCCAGCCATTAAACCCACCGCCACCATCTGGCGGATTTGGGTTAGAGGGAGGCAGTTGAGGTGGTTGATTGGGTGGAGGACACCTGTTCCAAGGACACCAAGGAAACAAACCGTTTCCTTCATACAATTCGCCAACTCTTATACCATTGTAATATTTTGCTGTGTCTGCAATACCGCCATCTTCAAATTTAAGTGTAGGACAAAACATAAATTCACCATTGGCGGTTTTTCTTAGACCACCTTTGTGTGGAATAACTATATGGTCTTTAATTTTATGTTGACAATGTGGACAAACTCTATTTAATCTTTCCTGTGCGGATTTAGTATTTTTGACTTCTTCTTTTTCGTAAACTAAATTATAGGAAGTCTCAATTGAATGACCTCTGCCATTCCCCTCCATTATATCATAAATTTGTTTAAGAGAAAGACCGGCGCCATAATCATTTGGTCCATCATCTGTCCAAGCACCATCGCCAACCCGCCAAGCTAACAGAATTCCAATTCTGCTCTGAAGTTCGCCCTTCTCGTCTTTAACAAGAATAAGAACGCCGCTACCGGACTGGCCACCAATCGGCGCAGCGTTAAAGCTAACAACCGCTCCGGTGTTGGTCATTACTCTGCCCTTCCAGTAGCATGCCCATTGTGCAGAAGGGCATCCTCCACCCATGACTAAGTCATTGGCTTTTACTACTGTGCCTTTGGGAGCGAGGGGAATAACTCTGGGGGGGTAGCGACCAAAGTACTTCTTTTTGACTGAGAGAACCGCTAAATCAAGAGCGGTGCCCTCTTCATAAGCCACGTACTCAGTCTTGAAGGGAATCATTGCAGATTTATAACCGTCTTGGAAAAACTCCAAGTGGCCTCTTCTAGAGTGTTCGATAACGTGACCGTTTGTTAAAACGTAATAGTTATCTTTGTCTTCGGAAAAAACTGTGCCGCTTCCGCGAGCACCATTCGTGTTTACTCTACATACGGCATCTAGAGCTTCGTCCATTGTTAGTGGGCGAGCATCTGCCGTGCTTATTAGACACCCCAGAGTAAGGGCGATAGCGAGTAGTAATTTTTTCATTATACTGGACCTTTCCATGAGGCATTAACCGTAAGAAAGTCCTTGTTACAAATCCTAGTTGTTATAGCTACCAGTCTTTTTGTATGGTAAACTGGTATGAAAATAGAGCCGACCTTGCTAGGTCAGCGGGAGTAGTCGCGGAATCTGCCAAGTATGGAGTTGGGTCAAGATAATTCTTTCTATAAGCATAAGTGACAGCCGTACTGCAAACAAAAACCTCGTTGGGTTCTTCGTCTTTCATATTTTGTTCGGCTAGTCGACAAAACGGAGCGTAATGTTTAGCAAGTTTCCAAAAATTTTTCCAGCCATAATCAAGGCCGGTAATCTCTTTCATGGTATCTCCGATGCGTTCTGATACGCTATCTTTACCATAATCAAGATTATACTTAGAGTCGCCAATTCTAATCAAATCAGCAGCCCGAAACACATCAATATTATCTGGATGCGTTTCGACCTGACTTTTCATAGAAACGGCTCTTCCGCCCTTGAACTCTCTAAATTCCACACACTGCAAATCGTCATCATCCCAGTGGGCCATAGCCGCATGACTATGCGCTCCACCGCCATATCTTTTTATCAGCCAAGACATCAGTCCCTCACCGCGAAACAGTAGAACATCAGCTTCTTTAATCTGCGGCATCGCTGCTTCGTAAGGGACTAATTTCATCTACTCGTTCTCCAATTTTTTTTCTATTCTATCTAGTATATCTGCAATCCTTCTTTGGTCATTCACAATCTGCGTCATGATATGCTGCATTTCCTTCTGTGTTTCCGCCCAGCTTCTGGGGACGTAAACCAACGGGGTTCCATCAGAATCTTGTCGGGACACCACTTTATATGTGTGCTGAATCCAATCTCTTTCATCATCCATTAGAATAGACTTTGGAGGAACTGCTTTTAAAATAAGAACTTCAATAACCTTCCCTAAACCCATAACAATTGCCACGATTGCAGCCAACACAGGAATTGAAAAGATATCTGATTCCATGAGTGAATGCCTTTCAATAAAAGAGGGGGCTGACTGTTCTGTGTCAGCCAACCCCCTCCGTGAAATTGGATGTTAAATCTTAGCCACCAGTTTTGGCTTTATAGTCATCCTGCTTCGGAGTCAAAGAGCCGTGCATGTAGACCAATTCACCGGGAATGGCGCGTGTCGGGTTGGCCGCATCATCAGAAGCTGCTGTTGAACCGTCGCCAGTTTGGACGAAGTTTTTTACAGCCCCTGCGCTTCCATGCTTGGTTGCAATACCGGTTACGTAATTAATAGAGGTAATGCGGTAGTCGTGGGTTTTGACTATCGGATTGATAGCGCGACGGCCAGCCTTGTCAGAAGCTCCACTTTGAAGAACTGTATTACTGACATTGTTGACCTTGCTCGCCACAGTGCGAATTAGAAACTGTGGGTCGTCCGCGCCGGGTTGATAAGCCAATGCTCCAGAACCCTTACTTGTAGTAACGCCGGGCTTCCATTTGGTTCCTGTACTTGCAAGAACTCTACCGGCATAAGCTCCAGCTTTGTGAAGAACATCCATTAGAGTGTCGGAATTTGTAACAGCGTTAGTGCTGTCGACATTGCCGCCATTAAGAACTGTTGCACCATTGTTTCTGGTGGTGCTTCCAGAAATAGTCGTTGTAGCCATTTTATCACCTACCTTAAAATATTATATATTAACCGCCGGTTTTTGTTGAGTAGTCTGCCTGAGTAGGAACTTTTGCTCCTATATGGAAGACCAACTCGCCCGGAACTGACCGCGAAGTTTCGAGGGCTTCGTCAGATGCTGCTGTAGAACCATCAGACTTGACGAAGTTGGATACATCGCCCGCAGTTCCACCCTTAGTAGCAAACCCAGTATTGTATGCAATACTAGTAATGTTATATTTATGAGTCTTAACAACCCCGCCTCTATCTCCACGACCGGCAGCATCAGCGCCAGCGATTTGAAGAGCAGTGCTAGCAACATTGTTAATCTTGCTACTATAGCCACGCATCAGGAACTGAGGGTCGCTTGCAGCGGGCTGATAAGCAAGAGCGCCAGAACCTTTGGAGGTCTGAACACCCGGCTTGTGCTTCGTGCCAGTAATAGCCGTAACTTTACTTCCGTAAACAGCGCTTGCATCCAAGTTTCCTCGTAGGGTCTTGGAGTTGGTTACTGTTTTTGAGCTATCGACATTTCCGCCATGAAGAACAGTAGCGCCATTTTCATTACCAGCAGCACCGCCGGTAAAAGCGGTGGAGTACCCGGATTCTAGAGAGCTTTCAAAGCTAGCAGCAAAGACAATAGTCGTATTGGCCGAAGGAGTCGGTATGCCAGCAGTAAGTACAATTACGCCACCACTTGGATTCGTAGCAACAATACCACCGCTGTCACCAAATCCATCACCGCCGGTTCGATTAACCTCGGCTATGAAGTTCGCTGCGCATGCGGCAGCACTTCCACCAGCGTTGAATTCGCCAGCACTACTAGCTCCGTAATCATTTTTGATTGTAAGAGTAACCGACTGACCAAGGTAGTCGGTAAGTGTACAAGTGCCATTGTTTACGTCGTTAAACTCAGTGTCGCCAAAAGTGAATGTCGCGGTAGACTTGCCGTCTGTATTGGCAGATGTAGCATAAGTCGTAGCCATTTTATGGCCCCCTATGAAAATACCCAGCGTTAGGAACATGAAGTTTTGGCACAGAATCAAAATCACCAACCAGAAGGGAAATGATTTTTGCATGTGGCTTCATGTCTAGGCTGGGGCGATTATTTGTCCTTTATGTCCAAAATATAAAATCCTAATCCGAACTATTATACACCATTTTTAAGAAATTCTTCAGCTAAACGAGGTGATGTAAGTCTTATAGAATGTACACCGGCTTTTCTAAACGCATTAAAATGAGAAGGTGTCCATATTCTACCACAGGAAATTACATTTATGCCTGTTTTTGTTTGCATCCTATTTGATATTATTAGATTATCTATTGTATCATCTGCCATCGTTCCTGTAGCATTGGCCACGTACTCAATACCCTCTTTTATAAAAAGTTCACAAAGAGCGAACACTGTTTTTTCAGAAAAAAGTCTGTACTCTATTATTGGCCTTAGCTCAACATCGCCCTCCTTACATGCGGCTAGGCACGACCTAATATCACTGCGAATGCCCTCCCAATCTTCTTCTGAGACACTGTTGCTGTTTATGCAAAGGTCAACCAGAGAAGCGCCCTGTCTAATAGAAACTATTATTTCATGAATTCTGACAGAGGTTTCGCTAAGACCATAAGGAAAGTCTATCGCAGCGGCGATGTCGATATATTCTTTGAAGAAGGTTGTTCTTGCAACAAGACCGGAGGGTATGGAAACACATCTAGCCGTACATCTTGTACCAGTAAAGATGCTGTTTAAAATTGAATCATAATCTGAGATTCTATCATAACACGCTAATTCCAATTCCATCAATCTTCCGATTTAACAACTATTCCACCAGATATGACCCTCGCTTCATTATACTGTATCATCTTTTCTAAGAAAGACTCATCGTTCTTGTCGTCAGAAGAGGCGTAGTCAAACTCTCCATTTGGAAATACAAATATAGCCCAGTGCTTACTTTGTGCCGAAAGCTTTTTTTGCAGCGCTTCGATTTCGTCCCGAGTTTTTTCATCCTGTATCTTTACTTCTTCTATGTGACGATTACATAGTTCGTTTTCAATAATAACCCTGACATCTCTAAAATTAAAAAGCTTAGCAACGCCTAGAAAGAATCTATACCTTGTCAATACAACCAAAAGTTCAACACCCTTGGCGGATTCTATAACGTCTTTTACTTCTTCTGTGATATCAAAATTAGTATAACCCATCCAACAGTCAAACTGTTTGGTTGGACTCATCCTATCTTGAAGTCGGTACATCCCAACCGGAGTAGAGACTATGGTTGGAATCTCGGAAATAAATCCAGAGTACAATTCTGTGATGTCAACTTCTTCCTCGTCTTCTTCTTGGGAGTTATTTTGCAGTTGAGAGAAAAGATTTGCGGAAGGATTTTGTTCTGCTTCATCTTCCCACTTCTCCCATGCAATTTTTCTAGTTGAAGACATGAAGAACTCCTAGATATTAGGCATAGTGTTGTCATCAGTGTTAATAACCTGAGTAGGCTTAACGAGTGGATTCTCAGAGCTATGGTTTTCATCTAAGTCCATAGACATAAGCATATGGACATATCCTAGAATCTGCGTGTATTCTTCAATCGCACCATGTTCAACGCAAGATTCTTTTATTATGGCCAGAAGGTCTGGGAGAATACTAGCACTACTGACCGAAGAGATAAGCTGTGCAAACTCCCACGAAGAATCCTCGGTCCATTCACATTCTGCGTGTATATCTCTATTCTTATCTAGTAAAAAAGTTATGGCGCATATGTGCTCAGATTCGGGTTCTGGTTCTGGTTCTGGCTCTTCTTCTTTTTTTTTGAAGGATGCTAGAGTTGCCCATAATGTTGAAAAAATACCCATAGACTTATCCAGTTTGTGCTTGAACTACCTCTAGACAACTTTGAGCGTGTTCATAATCTTCCACAGCCTTGAGATATTCCGCAAGAACATAAGGATGTTCTCCGACACCTACTGGCTCCTCATATACTTTAATTCTAACCTTGGCTTCTTCCATTTTTGATTGGAAATGGGTTTCAGCCGCCTGTCGTACCAGTGCTCTATGCACCATAAGTCCGTCCTCCGTAGTTCTTCCAAAATAATAAATTGCGTCGACCGACGCTGGTCTTTATTTAATCTTTCAGCCCTTACAAGCGCAACCATTCTTGCAGTCTACACCACAGGTGCAGACATCGCAAGCACAGTCTTCGCAAGAGCAAGCGTTGTGTCGAGGACACACGTCGTGGTTATGGCCAAGCAGAGGACACCAGTGCATAGCGTATCCAATAACTCCACCGATTAGAAAACATAGCCAGTGCTGCCTTACATAATTCAGTAACATTTTTTTCTCCTCGTTGTAGTGCTATTAGTGTTTCATCCATTTGTTTTTATCTTTTCCGTCTTTCTCTTCGTCATCGCCATTCTTCTTTTTGTCTTTCTTGTCGGCTTTCTTCTTGTACATTTTCCCGGCATCTTCTTCCTGAACGGGAACGCACTTCCCATCCTTCGCTACGTATCCTTCATTGCAGTTGGGGGGATACCCAGCCTTGTCATCTGCGTAAGATTCAGCCGCTCTATTTAAAATATGGTCTGACATAATTTCACCTTTCGATTTTTTAACAAAAATCAACACTCTACCATTCTTCTTGTAAGTACCTCTTCTAGAGTACCGATAAAGTTCTCCAGTTTTGGTATCCTTGTATATAAAAACCGCAGCAGAAGACTTCTTTTTTTGTGGTGACGACATTTTAAACCCTTATTTTTTATGCCCGATTATAAGATAGTTGAAATCGACCATTTTGGGAAATTCCTCATGTATCTCGATTTCAAAATCCTCTGTAAGAATATCGTGAAAATCGCTTAATCTTTTTTCTGGCCATTTGTGGGGCACGGGGTTCATCATGAGATAGATAGATTTTGACTTTTGTATATATCGTTGGTAGTAGTCAGATATCCCTTTGTTATCAAGTTCTGCAATACAAAACTCGCTAATCGTCAAATCAAAATCTTCTGTTTCGCCAGAATTGGCTTCTACATTCAAGGCTGTCAGGTACTTTTTAGACAGGGCCACCACATTATCTAAGTCAACCAACTCGTATGATTTAATATCATAAAACGAAGACAGAACAAAACAAAGTCCACCATATCCTACACCAATTTCGACTACATTTTTGTTATTTAATCCACCAAAATACTTTTCGATATCACACAGTGTATTTATCCTGTGCATCGTATCTGAAGAAATCATTCCGTACTTTTTTGAATCCCACAAGCCGGGGTTTCCTATAGTGTCATTCTTTTTAAATGTATCTATGCTTTCTATTATTTGTGGAAATTCTTTTTC
>Ga0114934_10003119_pt1 | contig 10397 bp, 5 predicted proteins | sample 4SBtaG_2_FD_99695 | JGI IMG/M metagenome (GOLD analysis project Ga0114934, IMG submission 99695) | Deep subsurface microbial communities from Kolumbo volcano to uncover new lineages of life (NeLLi) - 4SBTROV10_white metaG | ecosystem: Environmental > Aquatic > Marine > Volcanic ...
ATGAATTCATCAAATGGTTTTCTGCGTTGCACGAGCCAATCTTAGTTTAATTTTATTCTTTTACAGATTCCAAAAGATCGGTATGCCCTGATTCACACTAGTTCCGTGAAATAAGGAAATGAATCGCTCCTTAAGCATCATCCTTGTTATAACTCAAGGTTTTTGGTTTTGCCTTTTTAGTCTGAATTTATCTGAATGTCAGCAGACGGTATTTGTTATTAAAAATTTGATCTTCAATCCTTATCCGTATTTGCCAATGACGCATAGGCGGGTTGCGACTATTGTGGTAACATCTACGCGTTGCGATTTGGCGCCGCAAAAAATATAACCGGCAATAAAAGTTTGCTTGCTCCTTTGGCCATGCAGCAACGCAGATGTTGCGAATATAGTGGCTAAGATTCTTCGCCGGCCGTGGTTGCTGAGCGTCATTGAAGCAGGCGGCCTTCTCAGAATAACAGCACTGCTTTTCGCCTGTCTTTCTAAAGGAACGAAGTGACTTAAGAGTTTCCCCGTCATGCCTTGAAACAGGCAAAAAAAATCCCCGGTACCTCGAATGTGCCGGGGATTTTTTGTCTGCTTGTATCATTTAGAAAATTACCGTTGCGGGTAAGGCGGCAAATACGGAGGCCGCTTGGGCAGAATCCGTGGCTCTTCTTTTATTTTCTTCAGAAGATATTTAATCGCCGCTTCCAATTGGGGGTCTTTGCCTTGAACAACGAGATCTGGTCGATTGTCCACCTCGATGTCCGGTTCAACCCCGTGGTTTTCGATAATCCATTTACTGTCTAATCCGTAAATCGAAAATTCGGGAATGGTGACGTAACCGCCATCCAATAAACGCGTGTAACCCCGAATGCCACGAACGCCGCCCCACGTGCGCTTTCCAATCACCGGCCCCAATTTGTATTTTTTAAAAAAGTAAGGGAAAATATCTCCGTCAGAGGCAGAATATGCGTTGTCAATGCAGGCCATGTACCCGTAGAACACACGCTCCGGAATCGTGCTGTTGTCGGCATTTCGGGACATTCCCATTCCGATCAGCACGCGGCGCAACCGCTCAAGAATCATTTCGTCCACAAATCCACCGCCATTGTAACGAACATCAATAATCAGGCCCTGTTTTCGGATCTGCGGGTAGAATTCCTTCACAAACTGATTTAGTCCGTCAGCGCTCATATCGGTCAAATAGATGTACCCGATTTTTCCGCCGGAGGCTTGTTCCACTTTTTTGCGGTTATTTTCGACCCAGTCGTGCTGGTGCAAGGCATATTCTGACGAAATCGGCTTTACCGTCACGTCGCGAGCCCCTACCTCTGTCGGTTTGGAATTGACCCTCAACGTTACGGATTGATCGGCGGTATTTTCCAGAAACCCAAAAATATTATCCGTTCCGCTCAATTTTTTACCATTCACTGCAAGGATGTAATCGCCTTTCTTTACATCAACTCCCGGCTCGGTTAACGGCGAGCGGACATTTTTCTTCCAATTTTCGCCGCTGTAAATCTTCTGAATCCGATAAAGATTGCTTTTGGGATCGATCTGAAAATCGGCGCCCAGCATTCCCACAGAGACGTGGTCGATTTTTGCCATCTCGCCGCCGCCAACATAGGTGTGCGAATTAGCCAGTTCACCAATCATTTCGCCTATAATGTAATTCAAATCAAATCGGTTGGCCACATACGGCAAGAGCGCGGCGTACTGGTCGTGAACCTTTTTCCAGTCCACGCCGTTCATTTTGGGGTTGTAAAAATAATCACGTTCCAACCGCCACGCTTCATTAAACATCTGACGCCATTCTTTGGCGTAGTTAATTTTCATTCGCATTTTTGAGAGATCCAATTTGCCTTTGGATGGATGAATTTTGGCTGCCTCTGCACTCACAATGCTGTATCCACCCCTTGTTCGGATAATCAGTTTGGAGCCGTCTGCAGACAAATCATAACCGGAAATCGGCGAAAGCAGAACCCTGTCTTTTTGTTTTTTGAGATCGTAGTAGTGGAGAGAGGGCTTTTCGCCAGGCATTCGTCCGGAGAGACCAGAAACAGGATAGGTCATGTAAAAGATACCTTTTTTTGATACCCGCAGCCCACCGATATTTCCAGCAGGGATGGGAACATTAACGATGCGATTTTGAATTCCGGAAAGATCGATTTTGAGAATTTTTTCTGCTTTCTTTTGAGATTTTTTCTTCTTTTCTTTTTTGTGTTTTACCTTTTGAACGACTGCTTCATCGCTTTTCGGTGCAAACGGGGAAAGAGAATCGGCCTGCAGAGTGACCAAATAAATTCCGGATGTTTTCAGGTAGGCGTAATTTCCATCGAAATTGCCGAGGTAGGCATTGTAATTTCGTTGAGATATGAAGAACAGATATTTCCCATTGGGATCAAAAACGGGTGTGGAATCGTACGTAAAATCAGTGGTTACCGGGCTAATTTTTTGGGTTGTCAAAGAGTAAAGAAAAATTGAATAGAAGTGATTTTTCTCAGGTTTGGCATACGTAAGCCATTTACTGTCAGGCGACCACGAATACTGCCGTATTTCCCACTCAATTGCCTGATCCACCAGGACAGGTGTTTTCTTGTTGATGTCAACATAAAACAGTCGGTGGTTTTTGTCGGCGTAGGCCAGCTTCTTACTGTCAGGCGACCATACCGGCGCAAATCGGAAACAGCAGCCGTCTTTGGTGACTCGGATTACCTTTCCCTTGCCATTCTGTGGCTCAATGTAGATTTCGTCTTCCCCTGTGCGGTCTGATACGTAAGCCACCCATTTCCCATCGGGCGACCACGTAGGAAATTTTTCGTGCACACCAGGTGATTCGGTCAAATTCCGTGTATTCCCCTTTTTTGCGGGAACTGTGAAAATGTCGCCTCTGGCCTCGAACAGGGCTCGTTTTCCTTTTGGCGAAAGGCTGTAGGAAGCAATGGTGTTTTTTACATTTTCCCAGTGCGGGCGTTTTTCCACGCGATCACCCGGAACATAAATAGTTAATTTTTTGACCGCTTCCGTGTTTAGATCAATTGTGTAAAGATATCCTCCGTTTTCGAAAACAATCGTGTCGCCGCCGATGCTCGGCCAATTTACGTCGTATTCCTTAAAGCGAGTAATTTGCCTGATTTGTTTGGATCCCAGATCGTAGCTGTAAATATTCATTCGCTGGTTGGGACCGCGATCGGAACCGAAGTAAATTTTGTTTCCGTGCCACATAGGGTAAGTGTCGGTTCCTTCATAGGTTGTCAATTGTTGAATGGAATTGGATTTGAAATCGTACAGCCAGATGTCCTGTGCCATCCCACCTTTGTAGCGCTTCCAGGTGCGAAAATTTCTAAAAATACGATTGTAAGCAATTTTATTTCCATCCGGTGAAAAGGCTGTTAATCCGCCCTTGGGCAGCACAAGTTTTTGCTGAAGGCCGCCCTTCAGGCCGATTTTGTAAAGTTGCCCGAACCAGTCGTTAAAGGTGTTTTGGCGGGAAAGGAACAAAATGTGTTTCCCATCCGGAAACCAATCAATGACCTCGTTGTTGGGGCCCATTCGAAGCGGCATGTGGGTTATGTCAGCCGTAAATGTCAATTGTTTGGGAACGCCGCCCTCGGCAGGAATTACGTAAACATTCATGTTGCCGTCATATTGACCGGTAAAGGCAATCCAGTTGCCGTCAGGCGAAAATTTCGGGAATAATTCCAGCCCGGGATGGGAGGTCAGTTTCCGGGCCACGCCACCAGAGCTGTTGACTTCCCACAAATCTCCCGCGTAAACAAATACGATTTGATTTTTGTAAATATCGGGGAAGCGTAGCAAACGCCCCTCTTGTTCCGCCGCCTGAGCCTGAAAGCCGAAGCTAAGACCAAGGATCAAAATCAATGCTGCAATTAACCGGTTTTGTTTCATGGGAATCTCCTTTCATTTTGAATTCTTAGAATTGAAACCCTCCCGAAAAGTAGTAGGCTTTTTGATTGAGAGAATTTCTCCCATAGTCAAAACAAAAAGTTCCAAAAATCGTTTCGAGAGACATTCCAACGCCGTCTGCAAAAATAAAATCACTACCGTTAATTGGAGCCATGCTGTTTTTCCAGAAAGCACCAATATCCTTTCGATAGTAAATATACGTGTTTAAATATTTTTTGATTGGAAGAAAATAGCGAATCTCGAGAGATGCGGTCAAAAATCGCCTTGCGCGAATCTCATCTTCCCGAAATCCGTAGAAGGAATTTTTTCCGCCCAGGCGGTACATTTCCTGAAAAGGAGTTACCAGATCCGCCGTCCCCCACGCTATTTTGGGATGAAGAGTCATTCTTCTAAAAAATGTAAAATATTCTTCCGTTGCCGAGTAAAGTTTGGAAAAAGCAATATCGTTTCCCAGAAATTGACCAAAAACTTCGTAGTAGAAATTGTAATATTTTCCTTTTGTGGGGAATGGCATTTTGTTTCGCTCATCAATAATGGTTTGCATGCGGAGGCCAATCTCGCGGGTTTTAATAATCGGGTAGCCCCGCCCAAAAACTTGCCGAAGGGAAATCTCATCGGCACGAAACGCCAACGAAACCGTTCCCAGCCGTTTTACCTGACGCCCAAAGGAGTGATAAATGCCGGTTCGCCGTTCTTGATATTCTCCTGCAATGTTTCCGTGGGTAAATGTATAATGTTTCGATTTTGCGTAGTGAATGTCGGTACTGGAGGTTAAATATGTTTTAAAAATTCGATCGTTTTGGTAAATATATCGCGCAATCCAATCCCGTTTTCCGATGAGTTGTGAAGCGGATAAGCGAATTCCCATTCCAAGAAAATTCTGGTCCGAGATTTCAAAAAGCATTTTCAATCGACGTTCTCGATCGTACCGATAACTTTGGCTGAATTGGAAATGTGGTTTTTCCTGAACGCGGATAGTCAATTGTAAGCCGCCATGGGCCCAATGGTGCTCAATCAGGACACGATTAAACAGACCGAGACTGTAGATGTTGGTGAGGCCCTTCTGAATCGTGGGAGTGTAAAAAACATCTCCGGGCTTTGCAGGAAATTCTCTTAGAACAACCCACTCCTTGGTGTGTTCATTTCCCGCAACTTTGATCGTGTCAATTCGCCCCTCTCGAATGGACAGAAGCAGGGCATGAGAAAGAGAGTCGAAATGAACAGAGTCGATGTAGGCAAGCGAAAATTTTTTCTGTCGATAAAATCGGGTGATAGATTCACAGTTTTTTTCCCATTCTTTCCAGTTAATGGGTTGTTGAAGGGAATAGGTGGCCTGTTTCAAGAGCAGGGAGTCGGGAAAGAGATGATTTCCCCTGATTTTAACCCGTATTAAAATTGGGTTTGGAATTCTGTGGATTTCAAGAAGGGTTTTGCCAGAATTGGGAACCACCTGAGCCCACACATCTTTCCAGGAGCCCTGCCGATAAATCGTTTCAATCAATTGCTGAATTTCGAATCCTGTCCAGAGGCGCCGCTTAAACGGGATGTTTTTTTTGTCCGATGGCAATCGGATGTCTGTAACGATTCTGTCAATCAGGAACAACCGGTTTTTGCCCTTCCCCGGAGGGTGAAGGAGTTTCTTTTTAATCTTCGGGATTGCCCTCCATGCAGCTTTTTCTCCCGCCGCGTAGGCTTGATCCGGATTCGAAAAATCGGTATTGGTGCGATTTCCCAATTCAGGCCGAACCACAACGTCTGCTTGCCGCAACTGTTCTTCGCGCTGTTTAAATTGCATGATTGTAGTTACCTGGTCGGCAATTTTCCAGGGAGCGGTCATGTCCTTAATCTGTCGTAAAGGAGATGTTACATCAGAGGCAATGACAAAATCAGCCCCCAATTTTCTTACATCCATTACCGGAATGTTTTCGACAACGCCGCCATCAACCAAAAGAAACGAATCCTTTTTTACCGGTTCAAATAAAAGGGGTATTGTGGAACTTGCCTGCATGGCAAGCGCCAAATCGCCGTGATCGAAAACGACTTTTCTTCCGTGGACAATGTCAGTCGCTATTGCCCGATAGGGATATTTTAGTTCATCAAATGAGCGGATGGCATGATATGGTGCCTGTAGAATGATCCTGGAAAGTTCGTCGTAAAGTCGCTGGCCAGGAGAAAATGCCGAAGGAAATACCGGTTTGAAATCCTTTAAATAAAGCCGCAAAAAATAGCGGTCACTCATTTGTTTGCGTGAAAGAAAAAGCGCCGTGCGTTGCGGCTTATCAGTTAAGATATTTTCCCAGTGAATTTTTCGGGATATTTTTAGAATATCACCGGAAGTATAACCTGAGGCATAAAAGCCGCCCACAATGGATCCAACACTGGTTCCGACAATCACGTCAACAGGGATGTGGTTTTCTTTAAGCACTTTCAAAACACCGATATGGGCAAGTCCACGCGCGCCGCCTCCCGAAAGTGCTAACCCAATATGTGTATGGCTGAGGCGTGGCCATAAATGCAATCGATTTTTTGAATGAAGATGATCAAATTGAAGATGAAATTCTGCCTTTTTCTGAGGAATTGCCGTGCCGGCACTTAAAAAGAAAACGATATTCCACAGCAACAATTTATATGCAAACCATGTAATTTTTCGGTTCTTATGCATGGCTAAAATCTATTCATTTTAAATATTAAAATCAAGACATTTTGCGGTTGATTTTTCGGGTAAAATTGATTATACTAATAAAACCTGCGAGTTCTAGGGGGGTATCATTCTGAGCTTGTCGAAGCGTGCGGCGGACTCAGAATGAGATTTTTGTCAAATGACTGTTAGACTATATCTCATTGAAAAGATGGATTTTTTGGACAAAAATCCATCTTTAATTTTTTTACCCAAATGATTCAAGACAAAGAAGGAGTTTTTTTATGGCAACTGTTTCTATTATGTACCCGATTTTTCGGAACCAGCAGCAGGTTTTGCGGGATCTAAGAACCCTTCAAAATCAAACGAATCCTGCATTTGAATTCTTAATCCTGGATCAGCGTGTCGAGAAAACTGAGGATTTCAAGACCCCTGTGGGTCAACTTTTCCCGGATGTGAAATGGGTCGAGAAACAATTCAAGAATATTGCGGAAATGATGAATTTTGGTTTCGGACAAACTTCGGGAGATGTTTTCATTTACATGCCTCCGAACATCGGTTTGAAACCGGAATTGGTTCAAAAATATCAGGAAGCCTTTGAATCATCCCCGAAGGCTGGAATGATTTTTTCAGATTATGAAGAGGTTTACCCTGACGGAAAAATCGAGGAAAAGAAGCTGCGTAATTACGACGGCGACATTACAGAACGAGGCGATTACGGCTACGTTAAGGGATATACCCGAAAAGCCGCCGCAATTGGTTTTTACGATGAAAGCTTTAATCGGGCGGAAGAATATGATTTTCGATTGAAACTCTCTGAGAAGTTTGATCTTCTCCATGTGTCAGAGATTCTGTACGACGTGTTTGTTTCCACTGAAGAAGCCGCTGAGAAAACCAGTGTGGGGGCATCGAAACTTTTTTATCCGGGCGAAGGTAAATACGGCGGTTTCTCGTATTTGTTTTACGACAAGGAAGAAGAGCAGGAGATTGAGCGGGCTTTTTATGATCATTTGAAGCGAATCGGAGCCTATTTGACACATGAAAATGAGAAAGTGACTTACCGGCCCGGGGAAAAGTTTTCTCCGATGGTAAGCGTCATTATTCCGGTGTACAACCGGGCGACGTTTATCGGAAAAGCGATTGATTCCGTCTTAAATGGCACATACCAGGATTTCGATATTATTGTTGTGGACAATGGCTCCACAGACAAAACCGTTGAGGTGGTGGAATCCTACGCCAAAAAGGATCCGCGGGTTCGCTTAATTAGAAATGATAAAAACATCATTGGGCTTTCGCTGAATTTGGCGGTCAATGCTTCTTCTGCAAAGTACATTTCTCAGTTGGATTCCGACGACGAGTACACCCCCATCACATTAAAAGCAATGGTTGGACATCTGGAAAAAAACCCGAAATGTGGTTTGGCGATTTCCTACTATGAATTAATCGACGAAGACAGCAATGTTTTGGAGGAATTTGGAATTATCAAGCACCTGGAATATAACCGAAATAATATTCTCCGCGTGGATGGCGCCGGTGCGGTACGCACCTGGCATCGGAAAGTGATTCTGGAAATGGGCGGATTTGATGTGGAACACTTCGGCAATTATGGTGAGGATTATGATTTGGTGTTGAAGGTTTCTGAGAAGTACGACGTGTGCCGGGTACACGAAGTCTGCTATCGCTACAGAAGACACGCAGATAATACGGACGTTAAACGTGAACCCGAGATGAAAATCTACAATAAGACCCTGGCACGGAAAATGGCCATTCAGCGGAGAATTGAGCTCAATAAAAAATTAGGTCTTGTGAAGTAACTTGAAATCGTCTTTCGTTTCGAATCTTCGTTTTTGGGTGCTCTCGGCTCTGTTTGCAGCGCTTACGGCGGTGGGCGCCCAAATCCGAATTCCAATGGTGCCCATTCCCATTACCTTACAAACCCTATTTGTTCTGTTGGCAGGTGGTTTTCTTGGTGCCCGCTGGGGAGCCATTAGCCAAATTTTTTATCTTTTTCTTGGGCTTGCGGGTCTTCCGGTTTTTGCCGGTGAGAGCGGCCCGATGGTGTTATTATCGCCTACCATAGGCTACCTGCTCGCCTTTCCTCTGGCAGCATTTTTCTGTGGGAGCCTTATTCATGGAAATCTCAGAAAATCTACGGGTTCTCTGATTCTGGTTTATTTTCTAAGTGCATTTATTATTTTAGGCTTAGGTGTTGTCGGGCTCTATGTCATTCAAAATCTCTATCTAAAAACGGTTTTTTCGATCAAGGAATTGTTTTTTTCGGGAATGATTATTTTTTTGCCGGGCGAGCTTTTAAAGGTCGTCCTTGCAGCGATGGCTACCCAAAGAATTCCGGTGCGCCAGGCATGGCAGAGTCGGTAATTATTCGTATCGAAGCGATTCCACCGGTTCTAATCGTGCGGCTTGACGGGCCGGGAAAAGGCCTGCCAGCAATCCGATCAATCCCAGAATAAAAACCGTAAGAAACATGATGGTAGTGTTGAGAATGGGCTTTCCCAAATATTCAAAAGGCGGTCGGTCGAAGGGCAGCAATCCCGTCGCCTGAACAATTATCCACGCCAAAAATAATCCGACCCCGCCGCCAATGATTGTAATCAAAACAGATTCGAAAATGAATTGTGAAAGAATCTGTGATTTTTTCGCCCCTATGGCCTTTTTAATGCCAATTTCGCGGGTGCGTTCCTTAACAATAACAAACATAATGTTTGCCACGCCAACGCCAGCCACTAACAGCGTCAGCCCTCCGACGATTCCCAGAAAAATTTGTATTCCCAGAAAAATCTTTCGAGACATTTTTTCCGCTTCAATAAAGCTGTTGATCCAAATGGCGTTTGAATCCAACGGATCGAAGCGATGTTTTCTGCCCAGTAATGTACGAATTTGCTGTTCCAATTTTTTGGACACGTCCGGATTTCTGGGACGAATGACAATTTGATTCACGTAGCGCCTTCCGTAGATCGCGCGGAAAGTGGAAGCCGGCATCACCGCCCGTCTGGAATCGGGGCCGTTGTTCATCGATGTCTGAAGTTTTTTCTGAAGAATGCCAATCACTGTGAATGGTACTCCGTCAATTGTCAATAATTGCCCCACGGGATTGATTTGACCAAAGAGTTCATTTGCAATTTCACTACCTAATACAACCACGCGCCGCTTTTGTTGAAGGTCCGGTGCGTTCAAAAAACGGCCGCCACTTACAGGGTACATTCGTCGCATCATTTCAAAGGAAGGCTCCACTCCCACAGCGTAGGTAATAGCTGATTTCTTGCCGTGGCTAAGCTGCGTATTCCAATGCCCGTATTGCACGCTAATCCGGTCAATTTCCGAAAGCGATTCCTTGAGTAATTTTTCGTCTTCGGGGGTTAAGTGAATACTTCTTCCCTCAGGCAGTCCTTGAAAGCTTTTTGTGGTTTGCCCGCCGTAAATAACCAAAATGCGATCGCCGGCATTTAGCAGACCGCTGACCATTCTTGCTTTAAATCCCTGTCCGAAGGCCAATAGCAACACCACTGAAAGCGTTCCCCAGACAATCGCGGAGGCTGTAAGAAAGGCTCGCGTTTTTTGTGTTTTTAGATCTTGAAAAAATTCCCGAATATAAAACCAGCGATATTCCATGATTTTTCCCGCTAACTGTATCTGAGACAATCGATCGGATTCATTCGAGAAGCCTTTCGAGCCGGAAAATAGCCGGCAAGCAATCCGACCCATCCCAGGATTAGTATTGTGATGATAAAAACTGTGCCTGAAAATGCCGGTTGGCCCACATAATCAGCCAGCGGAAATACTCGCGCCAGACGAATGATTCCTACGGAAAGAAGAAATCCGAGAGCGGCTC
>Ga0114934_10003124_pt1 | contig 10389 bp, 10 predicted proteins | sample 4SBtaG_2_FD_99695 | JGI IMG/M metagenome (GOLD analysis project Ga0114934, IMG submission 99695) | Deep subsurface microbial communities from Kolumbo volcano to uncover new lineages of life (NeLLi) - 4SBTROV10_white metaG | ecosystem: Environmental > Aquatic > Marine > Volcanic ...
ATTGGAACATTTGTCACGCTCCATCCTTTAAAAGCGACATACATGCTGAGCGGTGTTTTACCAGACCTTGAAACACCCACCAGAATAATCTCTGCCTTATCCAGATCATGTGGGTTCACACCGTCATCATGGGCAACAGCAAATTCTATTGCATGAATCCTGTTCATATCCACCTGATTAAACCGTCTGAATCTTCCAGGTTCACAAATAGGTCTGGAATTCAATTTTTCTGAAAGCATATCAAGAACAGGTCCCATTCCATCAAAACTTGGAACATTATGATCAAAGGCAAATTTATCCAGATAGCCCCTTATTTCAGGAGAAACAATTGTATGAACAATAACACCGTTGTTCCCCTTTGCTTCCAATACAGCTTTTTCAACCTGATCCTTCCTTTTAACATGTGCTATCTTTTTAATGCTGGATCTAAAATCAGGAAATTGCACAAGTGCAGATTTTACTATCTGTTCTCCATTTATTCCTTCACCGCAGGATACCACATAAACAGGTGTTCCTGTCATTCGACCTATATTCTGAGCATTCATTCAAACATTCCCTTTATTAAAGAGGTATTCAATCATTATTGTTTCTTCATCGATCTTTTCCACATTGTGAAAAATAAGCTTCTCATTTATTTCCCCTGAAAAAAGAGAAAGCCCCGTTCCAAACAGATATGGAGAAATAGTTAACACAAGTCTGTCAATCAGACCATATTTATAAAATGAATAATTTATCATAGCTCCGCCTGCTAAAACAGCAGAGGAAATGCCCATATCCACCAGCATATCAATAAGTGAACCAGGAGAACCAGAATAAAATATCAGGTTTTCATGATTAATCTCTGATGTTTCTGATGTCATAACTATATTAAGACGGTTTTCAAGAATACCATCAAATGAATTAAAAGTATTCTTACCCATTATAACCGTACCTGTACAAGACGAAACATCATAAAAAAGTCTTTTATCTGCCCTTGAAGTCCAGTCTACAAACTCATTTGAATTACGGGCAATTTTACCATCAGCTGTCATAGCCATAACAAGCGTTAATGTAAATTTTTTATTTTTCCAATCCTTTTTTATATGCATCCAGTACGCTGTCCAGTTCGTGTATGTTCATAAATTCCAAAGCTTTTTCCCTTACTCCAAGCACGTCATAGCCCTCTTCCATAAGCAGGCCTTCAAGCATATATCTTATAAGTTGCACCTTTGCATCTTTATATCTTATGGCTTCTTCAAGCACATTTATCATATCATCATCAGGTACAAAATCTTCTGCCAAGTTATAAAGCCCTGTGTCTATAAGAATATTTTTTCGCTCAGGAACAGGTATTTTATTGAAGTTCTGTACAATATAAGCTGGAAATTTTTGAACTGTCTTTTCCATAACTTCCCTCCTTAAATTTTATGGCATAATTAATGCATATAAATTTTTATTTAAACTTTCAACCAGAACAGATTTAATAAAATGAATAAAAAAATAATTCTACAATTTATAATATTTATTTTCATTCTATCATCTTTAAGTTGTCAGAAAAGTTCATCTTCAAATCCACCCGATGCAGACCAAGAGTCATATTCAACAGATACCAGAGGAGATACAATAAGCTTTGAATCTTACAACAACCATGCCGTTGCAATCATTCCAGAAGGTGCCCTTGATAAAGAAACAAGACTATCTGCTTTGTTTGAAGACAACCCTCCTGCTAAACTGCCTGACTCTGTAATGCCGGCAGGAAAAATTGTAAATTTCAAGCCTGACGGTACTGTTTTCAACAAAAAAGTAACACTTGGAATTCCATATAATGATATGAATAAAAATGGCTTAATTGACGGAACAACAGCAATACCTGAAAAAATAGGAATAAAATATTACAATGAATCAAACAGAGAATGGGAGGATATACCTGTCAAAAATCTGGATAAAAGCGTCAATTTAGCATACTTTGAAACAGAGCATTTTTCAACATACCTGACATATGTAAACAGTTCAGCATCTGTACAGAATATCACATCTTCCCTTGAAAAAAATGAATACTTCCATGGTGATCCTTATTATAAATACACCAATTCAACAAAAAAAATATTAAAGGAAGGCTGCATAAACAGAAACGATCTTCCATGCGGAGATCCATGGCATTTAAGTATTTTTTACAGCTATAAGGAGAACATAATCATAACAGTTGATCATTTTTTCACCAAAAATCCAACAGGAGGATATCCTGCTGTACTATCTGAAGATGGCAAAAGTATTAGCTTTGACGCCCAGAAAATTTTTGCTAAAGTAAAAGAATCAGGTGATGCAAGGTTATGGGACTGGCAATGCGAATTTGTTAAAGAATTGACTTTCCTAGAAAATTATATTGTAATTTCAGACGACGATCCTGCAATCGACCAGGTACAGGATGTCAGCAAAAAAATTTATGCTGACATTAAAGCTGTAGACAAAAAAACAGTAAATATATCATATGGTATTCCCATCAGAACGGAACTAAAAGTAGGGAATACATTATCAATACGATTTGAGGCAAGGTACAATCCTGATGGAACATAAAGATAAGAAGACAAAAGTATACATAATAACAGTAGGATTGATTATCCTGGCCGCTACTATTGGTGCATATATATATCATGAGTACTACTCTAAAGAATACCAGTTCAAAGGACTTGGGCATCTCTATCAAGCAAGGCAACAACAATACAAATTATTCACAGAGAGAAAATTAACCATCAATAATAAAAACAACCCGCCTAAAAATGAAATCAGAACTCTGCCATCCTACAAAGCCAATTTTTCTACCAACCTTTCAGATGGAGCATATCTTTCTGTACTACTTGATTTTAGATTTGAAAATGCCAAAGGAATTAAAGAGATGAGGAAAAAATGGCATAGAATTAATTTTGCCATCAAAATTGCTCTATCTGCATACAGCGGTAAAGATATAACTAGTAAAAACAAAGAAGAGATACTCCTCATCATGGAAAACCAGATAAGAAAAAGAATATTTTCAAATATTAAATATATTTATCTAGATAAATTTAACCTCAGAGTCTAACCTTAAAATTTTTTCTTGACGCATCTGCTTATTAGACGTAATTGAATCTTTTTACACTATTTAAAGATAGAGTGGACAGTTATGCATTCTCACAAAAAACTAAAAATCTGTATCATAAGCTATAGAAGCAATCCACACTCAGGAGGCCAAGGTGTTTATGTACGTAACATAGCAAGGGAACTTGCTGAACTTGGACATCATGTCGACGTACTTGCAGGCCCACCTGATCCTCTTCTTGAAGGAAAAGCAAATTTAATTCCCATAAAGACTCTTGATCTTTATAACCCTGAAGATCTATTCAGAGTTCCAACTGCTGAAGAGCTAAAAAAACCCATAAACCTTATGGAATGGATAGGAATAAGTACCATGGGGTACTCAGAGCCATTTACATTTGGATTCAGAGCATATAACTACCTCAAGGATAAACTTGATAAATATGATATTATCCATGATAATCAGTCCCTATCATATGGGATATGGGCTCTTGGAAGAAAAATCCCCACAGTAGCGACAATACATCATCCAATGACTGTGGATAGAAAACTTGCCATAGGAAGTGTCAGGTCACCATTAAAAAAACTCAAACATTACAGATGGTATTCATTTATAGGAATGCAGAAAAGGGTTTCAAAGAGGCTTAACCGAATTATCACTGTTTCAGACTTCTCAAAAAATGATATATCCAATGAATACAAAATACCAATAGAAAATTTCAGTGTCGTTCCAAACGGAATAAATGTGGATATTTTTAAACCTATGCCTGAAATTGATAGAATACCTTATAATCTCATATGCACAAACAGTGCAGATACTCCTCTGAAAGGCCTTTACTATCTCCTACATGCAGTACACCAAATATCGCTTAAACGGAATATAAAACTCACAGTTATAGGCTCCCCTAAAAAAAACGGAGGAATCGAAAAACTTGTCAAAAAATTAAAATTAGAAAATATGGTCCATTTCACAGGCCGTCTTTCACATGAAGATTTTGTTAAAGAATATGCAAAAGCTTCCATTGCTGTTGTCCCATCTGTATACGAAGGTTTCGGTATACCTGTGGGCGAAGCCATGGCAACAAAAACACCAGTTATAACAACATCCGGCGGAGCCCTTCCTGAGGTTGCAGGTGATGCGGCCATTGTTGTTCCCCCAAAAAATCCAAAAGAGCTTGAAAAAGCCATAATAAAACTGATGGATGATAAAGATCTCAGGGAAAAACTTGCCGAAGAAGGATATAAAAGAGTACACCATAATTTTACATGGAAACAGGCTGCTATAAAAACTGCCGCAGTCTATCAGGAGGTTATTCGTGATTACAATTGATTTTGAACGTCTTCCAATGAAACCTGGCATAAAAGTTCTTGATATAGGAAGCGGACCTGGCAGACATACAGCAGGTGTTTATGGATATGAAAACGTAAAAGCAGTAGGTGCAGATTTAAGTTTTGCAGATCTAACTCTGGCCAAAGACAGGCTTGAAATGCACGATAAGCTTGGCTTTTCAGGAGGTGGTTCATGGGATCTTGTAACCTCGGATATAACAAAGCTTCCCTTTGTAGATGAAAGTTTTGATATAGTAATCTGTTCTGAAGTTATGGAACATATTCCTGATCATAATAAAGCAGCCTCTGAAATTTTGAGGGTTCTTAAAAAGAAAGGAACCCTTGCAGTGAGTGTTCCAAGAATGTGGCCTGAAAAAATATGCTGGGCTTTATCAGATGACTACTTCAACGCAAATCAGGGGCATGTGAGAATATACAGAAAAAACCAGTTGAAAAAGATATTCACAGACAAGGGATGTAAATTTTTAAGTTACCACTTTGCCCACAGCCTTCATTCACCATATTGGTGGCTTAAATGCCTTATAGGGCCGACAAAGGAAGATAACAGATATGTAAATCTATACAAAAAATTTCTGGAATGGGATATACTTGAAAAACCTTTACTTACAAAATGCCTTGATAAACTGCTTAATCCTGTCTGTGGGAAGAGTGTAGTCCTTTATTTTAAAAAATAAGGAATTAAAAACAATGGATAAAGAAGAGATACGAAATATCGTATTAAAATATATAGATGCATACAACGTTTGTGACATCGAAAAGATATCTTCTCTACTAGACAAAGATATTACTTTCAAAAATATTGCAAACAATACAACAATAGCCACTGCAGAAGGGATCTCTTCTTTTACAGACATGATTTCCAAATCGACTTCCATTTTCAGTGAACGAAATATGGAATTGATAACTATATCGGTAGAAAACAATGAAGTTTTTTTTGAAACTTTTTTCACAGGAATACTGAATAAAGATCTTAACGAAAACATCCTTTCAGGAGACGAATTAAGGATTGATGGACACTCAGAATTCAAATTCAATGATAAAAATTTAATTTACAGCATCACAGATTACAGCCGAACCAAAATTTGAGAATAATGAAGACGCAACTACTGTCCAGTAAATTCTTAAAGCAGATATCGTAGAAAAAGCCATCTCTCAAATATTATATTAATAGCCACATAATAATAAATATACGATACAATAATACAAATATATTCTTATAAAAAGAGTTACTGATAAAAATTTTATGATTATTTAAAAAGTAATGAAAAAGATTTAAATGGGGTGAGTGAAGGGATTCGAACCCTCGACAACCAGGACCACAACCTAGGGCTCTGCCAACTGAGCTACACCCACCATATTTAAACAACGAATTTTTTTTAGCAGTTAATTTCCCATTAGGCAAGTCTTTTTTTAAATAAAAACAAAATTATTTTGCAAAAAACACAAAAGAAGTCTGAAATGACAAAGTTATGATATTGACCCTGCTTATCATATATATTAATCTTGTCTGAATTTAATTTTAATCTCTAACAATAAATGTAAGGCAGACACAGACGTGAAAGAACTCATTCTCGGAACAGCAGGTCACATAGATCATGGAAAAACAAGCCTTGTCAAAGCCTTGACAGGTGTCAACACTGATCGGCTAAAAGAAGAACAGAAAAGAGGAATCACCATAGAACTTGGATTCGCAGCCCTTAATCTCCAAAATGGAAATCATCTAGGTATTGTTGATGTTCCTGGTCACGAAAAATTTATCAAAAATATGGTTGCCGGAGCATCCGGGATAGATATAGTCGCGATGATAATTGCGGCCGATGAAGGAGTGATGCCTCAAACAAGGGAGCACATGGATATATGTAATCTCCTAGGAATCAAACACGGACTTGTTGTAATAACAAAATCAGATATGGTTGATGATGACTTAATGGAGCTTGCGCTTGAAGATATCTCTGACTTTGTCGAAGGTACATTCCTGGAAAATGCTCCTGTAGTCCCAGTATCATCTCACACCGGCGATGGAATTGAAAAGCTTAAAAAAGTTCTTGACGATTTATCATCTAAAATACCGCCCAAGGAAAAATCATGGTTTTACAGACTTCCAATAGACAGGGTTTTTACAATGAAAGGTTTTGGAACAGTTGTCACTGGAACATCTCTTTCAGGCTCCTTGTCCATTGGAGAAACAATTACAATTTATCCTAAAAATATAGAAGCCAAAATAAGAGGACTCCAGACACATAATAAAAGCGTTGAAAAGGCCGGTGCAGGTATGAGAACAGCTGTAAATATCCAAAGCCTTTCAAAAGATATGATTGGAAAAGGAGATGTTTTAGCATCAAAAAACTCACTAAAGCCATCATATATGATAGATGCATATTTTTCATATCTTAAAACTAATAAAAAAAACTTAAAGAACAGGATAAGGATAAGATTTCACTCTGGTACATCTGAAACAATTGGTTATCTTATTCTTCTGGATAGAGATGAAGCTACTCCAGGTGATGAAATTCCTGTTCAGATAAGACTTGAATCACCTGTATGCTGTGTGAAAGACGACGGATTTGTCATAAGAAACTACTCCCCTGTAGATACAATAGGAGGAGGTTTTATCCTGAATCCTATTGCATCTAAATTAAAAAGGTTTAATAAAAAGGCACTTTCAATTTTTGATCGTTTAAAAAACGGAAGCTTAAGTGAAAAAATAGAAGCCATTATCCAGAACTCATCCTTTGAAGGCATCTCAGAAAGTGAAATAGCCATATGTACAAATATTCACGGTAAAAAACTAAATCATGAGCTGAATATGCTTCTATCAAAAAATCGTATAATTAAAACAGATAAAGAAAAATCAATTTTTTACCACGAAATAGTTTTCCAACAGATCTGTGATTCTATTTTAAAAACAATTGATGATTATCATGAAAAAAACCCCATGAAAGAAGGCTTTTTAAAAGATGAAATTATCCATGTTGTAAAATTTAGAACAACTGAAAAATTATTATCAAAAGCAATTGACTATCTTTGCAGGCAGGGAAAAACTGTTCTGGAAAAAAATATCCTGAGATTAAAATCTCACAAGGTTAAACTCCAGATTGATATGATAAAAATAACAGATCAGATAATAAGAGAATATGAAAAGTCAAAACTCATGCCACCTTATTTCAAGGATATAGAAAAAAAATTCAACCTGAATCCAGATACAGCAACAGATGTGCTGAACCTTTTACTGAAAGATAAAAAACTTATAAAAGTAAAAAACGATTTATTTTTTCATACTGAAAGTATTGAAAACTTAAAAAAAAATGTTATTAAGTACTTTGAGTCCAATCAGGAGATGACAACTGCTGACTTTAAGAATATAACAGAAGGGGTATCAAGAAAATATCTTATTCCTCTTCTTGAGTTTATTGATCAGAAAAAAATTACCATACGAATAGGTGATATCAGAAAATTTAGGGGATAATATAACTTAAGGAGCAAAAAAAGATCATGGAAACTAAAAACAATTTTAAATTTTTTGCGGCACCGAGAATAATCGGGGGAGTAATAGCAGTATTACTTATACTCTGGATTTTCAGTCTGTTTTTCGAGTCCAATAACAACATTATAAAAGAAAACTCCATAGCCAGTCATGGAGAAGTAGAATTACACAAACCTGCAACACAAGAAAAGCCATCTGAACTATCTGAATATAAACAAAATACAGAAGAAAAAAGTGCTGCAAAGAATATATCTGCTGAACCAGAAGACGTTAGGACTACAGAAACAATTAAGAATGAGAAATCTAAAGTCGAAGAAACATCTGCCGAATTGGACAAAACACAAGAAAAAGAGGAAAGCCTTTATAGACAAGCTCCTGTTCCACACCCTGAAGTCTTAGGCTGGACATTTGTAGAAGCAGCAATACAGCCCCTTGATTATGAACTTTATGTACGTTCGCTTGGATGGAGAGCTAATGATCTTATTCTCGGTAAATTCACTGATAATATAAATAATTTCCAACTTGGTATCCTTGAAGTTACAAGAAGAACAACAGTAAAGCTCACTGAAGACATATCAAGAACAGGAAGTACAGCTTCTCTAAACAAACATCTTGAAAATGCGATGAACTGGTTCATGATAAGACCGGATCAATTCTGGTTTCCATCTGCTGAATCAAAGTATAAAGCTGGTTTAAAAGAATTGAAGCTCTATCAGGCTCAGCTCCTGACAAAAGAATCCCGTTTTTTTAACAGAAGTGATAACCTTATACCACTTCTAAAAACATATAAAAATCTTCTTGGAAGCTGTGATGATAATCTTGTTAAACTTTTTGAAGATGATGGAAGTGAAGTAAGTGCTTTTAAAGCAGATGATTATTTTTATTATTCACAAGGTGTTGCAAAGGCCATGGTGCATGTATTGAAAGCGATTGAACACGATTTTAAACCGATCCTTGAAACAAGAAACGGAGCTGACAGCCTCCACCATGCAATAAGAGCACTTTCTGAAGCTGAAGAAATAAAACCATGGCTCATTTTAAACCATGATCTTAGCGGTATATTCGCAAATCATCGAGCAAATCTTGCAACAGCAATCAGTCATGGCCGCTTCTATCTTGGAGTTCTCATAACCACCCTGTCCACTTAAATTTTGAATATATTCTAATCAGGTCTGTTTAATGTAAAAACAAACAGACCTTATCCTTATTAAACAATTACTATACTAGAAGGAGATTGTTTATCATGAGTGTTCAAAACAAAGAAGATCGACGCAAAAATGTAATCAATGTACTGAACAAAGCAAGAGCCATGGAACTTCAGGCAATACATCAATATATGAATCAGCATTATAATCTTGATGATATGGATTATGGAGAGCTTGCATCAAAACAGAAGCTTATAGCAATTGACGAAATGAGACATTCTGAAATGTTTGCAGAAAGAATAAAAGAACTTGGAGGAGAACCTGTTACAGCTCCTGAAGGATCTGTAACAAAAGCCCAGAAAGTTGAAGATGTGTTTAAATTTGACTCTGACCTTGAGGATAATACACTTGATATATACAATCAGTTTTTACAGAGATGCAGAGATAACGGAGACAGTATCAGCGTAAAACTTTTTGAGCAGATTATTGATGAAGAACAGATTCATTTCAATTATTTCGATAATATCAAGACTCACATTGACAAGCTTGGAAACACATACCTTGCAAAAATAGCGGGTACTCCTTCTGATACAGGTTTAGCTAAAAACGGATTTGCCATAGCCGGTGGAAATTAACAGGCTAGATAAAAATATTATATAAGACTAATGTATAGAGGTTCTAAAATATCAAACAGAACCTCTATACTTATATTATTCCTCGATATATTCTTTTATTTCCTTTACAAAACGAGATAGTTTTGAATATTTTCTCTGCCTTACCTCTGCTGAAGTTATAAATGCCAGTTTTTCTGCTCGTGTAATTGCCACATACATAAGACGTCTTTCCTCCTGAATTTCAAAAGATGAGTCCATTGATTTCCAATGCGGAAAAAGTTCTTCTTCACAACCGACAACAAACACAACGGTAAATTCAAGTCCTTTACAGGCATGTACAGTTGAAAGGCTGACTCCGCTACCTTGATCCTCCTCATCGGATTCTTGATCCTCCCGAACAAGAGCCGCTTCTTCAAGATATTCCTCTATACTGTTTTTCTGAGAAGCTGTAGATTTCAACTCTTCTATATTCTCTTGTCTTGCTATAAATTCAGAAGAAACTTTAGCCATAGCCTGAATATAATCCAAATACCCAACATTTTCGATTACATAGTCTATTGCCATAGTTGGTGCCATGGTCTTAATTTCATCAATTACAGAAAAAAGCTCTGTTAATCCTTTATGTACCTTATTGGACAATAATTTTTCTTTCAATGCTCTTCTGGCACAATCCTGAAGATTCATTCCTTCTGACCTCATGGAGTTTATCTTTTTAATCATTGCCGGACCGATACCACGTTTTGGAATA
>Ga0114934_10003125_pt1 | contig 10388 bp, 5 predicted proteins | sample 4SBtaG_2_FD_99695 | JGI IMG/M metagenome (GOLD analysis project Ga0114934, IMG submission 99695) | Deep subsurface microbial communities from Kolumbo volcano to uncover new lineages of life (NeLLi) - 4SBTROV10_white metaG | ecosystem: Environmental > Aquatic > Marine > Volcanic ...
AACGCAGCAGATGTGCTTTCGAATGAGACACAGGTGGCTATAGTGCAAGCATTTAATGTTTCCGTAGATTTAAGCAATAACAATATAGCTATTGGAGATGAAGTTAATGTTTTAGGGACAGCATCCTACATAAACGGAGATAATTTATCAGAAGGATTGCCTGTTCTTGTATTTTTGGACGGAGCAGTTCAAAGTAAGTTTTGGAATATAGTCGCTAATTATACTTTTGAAAATGCAAGTGAATTATGGGATTATTTTGGCAATACAGATGGGTGCAATACAACTGTAAGTCAAAAAGCGGAGGGTAGCAATCATTATATGAGTGTATATACACATGATAACGACCTTCACTATTTTTCATTATATGGGTTGGTATTTACGATCCCTCCACAGCCAGGGTATATTGATAAAATTGAATATGATTTAAGGCAAAGCGAATCAGGTGGTAGTACAAGTAATTACTTACTAGCTCAGATAGATGATAGAGGCATTGAGAAGAGTATTGGGTTGGTTCATTTTGTTAAAAACCGTGTGTTCTCAAATACAAGTGAAACAACATGGTATATACTAAATGATTTATCCTCTAATACATGGAAGAGAATTGTAGATCATCCTTATGATTATTCAAGTGGAATTCTTGGCAAAAAGGTGTTTAGGATTGTACTTAGACAAGACACTAAAAGTAATGATGATATGAGAATGGACATCGACAATGTAACTCTTTATGAAGGTTACTCCACGAAAATAGATAATTCCTCATCTTATGAATTTGGATTAAACACTTCTAGAATCCAACCAGGAGGACATTGGGTTACTGTTGCAGTTACAGATGAATATGGGGTTACTAGCAGTAATAGAAGTTACCTTCAGGTGCTGCCTGTTTTGATAAATATTTTATCACCAAATGAATGTGCGGAAAATAGTTCGATATTAACAGTAAACTCAAATTCATATATGAAAAAGTGGGGTTATAAGATTGATGATGGAAGTTGGACTATTTTAACACCTGGAGAGCCAGGAGTTAACCAAACTGGATTTTCAGTTCCAATAACTTATGGCGAAGGCGAACACACAGTATATGTAAATGGAACCACGCTTAGTGGAGCGTATAATTCTACTAACTTTTCGTTTAGTACATGTATAGACGGAGATGGTGATGGATTTGGGTCCAAATGCATGTCGGTATGTAAATATAAGATATTTGATTGTGATGATAATGATTCATCTGTACATCCTTTGGTTAATAATACAAGAAACTATATTGACAAAAACACAACTGTTTGTAAAGGCACATATATAACAAACGTTGTAATTAATGGCAGTAATATTTATTTGAATTGTAATAACTCTTATTTGTATCCGGATGATAGAGAATTACAAGGAATTTATATAAGAGATGACTATGTAAATGTTACAAACTGCCATCTTGAAAATTATGATACTGGAATTGTTGCGGCAGATAGAGATAATATTTTACATAATATCTTACTAAATAATAATTCTATTTTGAATTCTCGATATGGGATAGGTATGCAGGATGTACAAAATGTTACAATTAGTGACAATTTGTTGAATTCTAATCATTATGGCTTGGAGATTTTTAACAAAAGTGTAGATATTAACATAGATAATAATAAATTTGATAACAATAGAGATTATGACATCCATTTCAATGGGCCTAACTCAAATTCCCTTGTATTAGTAGCTGAAAATGTCAAAATCAAAAATAACAATTTCACAAATGGGGATATTTCATTAATTGGTGGAGATCTAGAGGTTTATGATGTGGCAGTACATAATCTAACAATAACCAACAACACATTTGACACGATGAGTAATGGTGCAATATTTTTACCTAATTGTAACTTGCTTAATCTAAGCGAGAATTCGTTTAACAATACTAACAAGGGTATTTGGTTCATAGATGGAAACAACTTTAGTATATCAGGGAACAACGTCACAAATTCTGATCAACACTATAAAACATATGCTATGTATATGCAAGGTATACAAAATGTTACAATTAATAATAATTTATTTAATTACACCTCATGGGGAACATACCTTGATAGTGTAGAAAATGTAAACATCTCTCACAACCAAATCTTGAATTCATACAATAATGATGGCGGCGGTTACGGCTTAACAATTGACAAAGGAGGTGCAAATATCACTATAAATGATAACATATTTGATAACAATGCTGTTTATGGCATATATGTACAAAATGTACAAAATGTTACAATTAGTGACAATTTGTTGAATTCCAGTTATTACGGCTTAGAGATTTTTAACAAAAGTGAAAATATCACCATAGATAATAATAAATTTGACAGCAATGATGTTTATGACATTTATTTCCCTAGCTCAGCTGAAAATGTCAAAATTAAAAATAACAATTTCACAAATGGGATAATTTCATTATCTAGTGATGATGATCTTGAATTAGATAATTTAACAATCTCCAACAATATATTTGACACGATGAGTGAGGAAGCAATTTATTTATCTAATTGCAATCTACTTAATCTAACTGAGAATTCCTTTAACAATACTGGGCAGGGTGTTGGATTTGAGGGTGGAAACAACTTTAGCATAGTAAGGAATAGTTTCACAAATGGATATTCTGGATTTTACATGTCCAATGTAGATGGTGTTAATAATGTATCCCACAACACTTTTAAAAACATTATAGAGGGAGGGATAATTCTTAAGAGGGTAGAACAAGCCACAATAAATAACAATACAATTTCCAATATCTCAGAAGGGGGGTTATACCTTGATGAAGTAGAGCAGGCTACAACAGATAATAATATATTCTTTAATATATCCGAAAGGGCATTAAGTTTTGATAGGTCAAATGTAACATCCTCTAATGATAAAATAACTGAAAGCGATGGCATTGGAATTATATATGCTTATACGAGAATATACAACTTAACATCCGAAGATAACAATTGGGGAATCTTTGGAGTGTTTGGATCGGACATTTATGTTAAGGATAGCAGCTTCTCAAATGAAGAATCAGAAATGTCCCTTAAGGACTCAACAATAGAAGGCGAAAATATATTGTTAGGAAATATGAAAACCGACTTTAATGGAAGCAATGTTGAAGTCATACGTGCAAGTAATCCAGGTAGCATACCAGAAAACATGACAGATATCACCAAATTCATTGAAATTAATGAAACTGACAGTAATGCTTGGATGTATTTACAAATATATTATAATGACAATGAAGCAAGGCCAGTAAACGAGTCATCCTTACGCATGTGGAATTATGAAAATGGCAGCTGGAGTTTGGTAATGCAAACATTACTGCAAGACAATTGGACAGATTCGCTAGGCCATTGGAGCACAGATGTAGCAGATGCAAACATCTCGCTAAGCACAGATAAAATAATCGGCAATTACAGCATCTTGTTGAACACTTCACAAACAAATGCTGTATCAATTACATATTATAATGATACAAAAGATTGGAACTTGAACGCCTCAGATGCGGATAGATTTGTAATGTGGGTAAAGGCAAACGAAAGCGACACATACAAAATAGATTCAATAAAAGTTTATGATAGTGATGGGAATGTATCAACATATACTCCAGAAGTTGAGTTATACTACCCAGAAAACTGGACAAAGTGGACATTTATGAAGTCAGATTTCGTTGGAAATATCAATTGGTCCAATATAACATATATGGTAATGACTCTCAAACTAAATTCATCTCTAAATGAATCAGCAAACAGAACGGATTTATACTTTGACGGAATTGGATTCTATGACGGCGACCCGCAGCTTGAAATTGTAAACGGAGTTAATGAGAGCGGCAACTATGTATTTGCGAACATAACCAAGTTCAGCATCTTCGCACCTTTAGGAATTGCGAGGGAAACCTGTGCGGCTGCCGATGACGGAGCTCTCTGCGACTTTAATCTAAATGACCCCAACTATGGCTACTTGGATGAAAACGGCACCGGAGTTTGCGTCGGCGGATTTTGCCACCCGCAATGCAACCCCGCAGAGCCAAACAATCCAGACCCTGGATGTCAATCTGAAACAGGCTTTTCTTTGAAATGGTGGTATTGTTGTTCCGACACCGGCGAATACAATGTTTGTGTAGCAGAAAGCCAAGATTGTAAAACATATTGTGGTGTAATTGGACAAGAATGCTGCGAAGGAGGAGTTTGCCCATTTACTGGAACATGTACCTGTAAAATCTCAAATGGCACAATGACAAATGAATGTGTTGATATAGCGGGAACAATATTTGGAAGTGAATACTTCAGGAACTGGAATTCAGAAAATCCATTTGCCGAAGGAAGCTTCATAGAATATATATACAATAGTGATGCAAGCTGCTGTTCAGGAACATTTAGTAATGTAACTGCTTACTAATGTTTCGTCTGAGAGATGCTTCGCTTATTCCAGAAACTTTCGCCAATTTTGCCTTTTTTATTTTCAGTTTTAATTTTTTTGATGCAAGCCAAATTGAAACTGCTGATTTTACAATGGGGTGAGCAATCTTTATTTTATTAGAAATTTTAATTGCCTCTGTTGCAAGAGCACCATTAAACCCCAAGTCGCTTGATATTCTAATTATGTACGAATCAACATTATTGTTTCCGTTTAGTTTTAAATTTAATTTTGAGGAAATCATTTTGTAGCACCTTAAGATTTTTTTCTTTTTTACGCCGTATGTTTTTTCCAACTCTTTTATTAGAATGGGTATACCTTCCCTTTTGCAAGAATGATAAATCAATGCAGAAAGTATTTCAAGTTTTGAAAAGCTCATGGTCAGCTTTTCTTCGACGGCTTTTCTTGCAAGAGTTAAAATTTCAGCTTCAACATATTTTGGAAGTGTAAATTTTTTTATTTCCGCGTAAAAAGGCATCATCTTTTTTTCAGTTTTGCTTTTTAATATTCCTTTTATGACAAAAGCTATTTTTTTCTTTTTTGGGTTTACAAGAACTTTCTTTGCTTTATACTTTGATTTAATTAGTGGGACATTATCCATCAAGATATATCCACAATTCTTACAGAAAAACTCATTCCTTTTCTCGTTAAACCCAATCTTTTTAGAGCCGCATAAAGGACATTTTGAGGCATCTAAATATATAACTTTCATAGTTATATTAAATAAAATTCAGTTTATAAAGGAAGCGATTTCTTTATATATAACATTTAAATAATGAATAAATCTAATAATAGTGTGCTTGGGTTAACTCATGCCATAATTGGAATTGCAATTAACAAATATTTTCATATTGCAAACAACATTTATGAATATGCTTTGGCAGGGGCGTTTGCAGTTTTGCCTGATATAGACCACCCATCTTCATTTTTTGGCAAAATATTTTATCCAATTTCAATAAAAATTTATTCAAAACTCGGACATAGAACATTTACCCATTCAATCCTTTTTATGACGATTGTCTTAACACCAATGTTATTTACCCCATATTTCAAATTAGCTTTTGTTTCAATGATTTCCCATTTGCTTGGGGATGCAATTACATATACAGGAGTTCCATTTTTATATCCCTACAAGAAGAATTTTGTCATACTAAATGGGATTTTAAAAACGGGAAGCGTTTTTGAGATTTTTATTTCAATAATTTGCGTTTTGGTGATCTTTCTATGCTAAGAGATGAGGAAATTAGAATTTTAAATGAAAATGTAAAAAGAAAAAAGTCAACCCTAATTTTTGGCAGGGAAGGGGTTGGAAAGACGTGGCTGCTTTTGCATATAAAAGGAATTTATATAGAATATCCTGGAATGAAATTAATACTTGAAGAAATTATAAAATCAAAAAATATTCCTACAGAAAGGAATACAAGATATATGACAATTGCAGAGCTTTTAAAAATTGTCCAACCACATTTAGAAAAAAGCATATTGCTAATTGATGAATTTGAAGATGCAAGAAGCCAGACAATAAAGCTAATTAAGAAACTAATAAACGGGGGCGCAACAGTAGTTGCTGCCTCTACAAAAAAGTTTTACACGAATATCTTTAGAGAAATATTGGAATTAAAACCTTTTTCAAGATTAGATTCGGAATATCTTTTGTATAATACAATTAAATCAGTTGATAGACTTTCGGCAGACATAATTGTAACAAAATCGCTTGGCTATCCCGGAAAGATAATTGAGTTGGCAAAAGCATATGAGATTGGAATTAGAAATGGAGACATTTATCCAAGCAGCACTAAAAGCATTTTAAACTTTTTTAATGGTTTAAGGCCGGAGTTTCCAGAAAGAATAAATTTACTGCCGTTTGAATACCTTTTTGCAATAGGGTTTGGAATGTTGATAATAAAATACATTTATTTTGACAAGGGAGATTTAAGAACAGCTTACATGCTAGGCGGTTTTGGATATATTACATTAATCATCTGGAGGGCGCTTCAGATGAAAAAGAGACATTAATCTTTTTTCCTTCTTTTTCTTCTGTACATTCCTAGCGTCACGGCAATGGCAGCAAATGTTGGTATCAAAGTATCCTGAAATTCAGGTATTGCAACATTATCTTTATTTAACAAATCATAAACCCCTCTTGAATAAGGTGCATTACCATATCCAAAGTTTCCCTTTATTGCACCCTCCCTTGCTTTTTCAACATAATCAACTGCTTTTGAATAATTTGTTTCCTGGTTTGTTTCATTTGCAGGAATCGCGCTTATATTATAATATGGAAGCCATACGTCATCCCCCCTTATATTAACATCTACTTGCCCATAAGTATCATGATATCCAACCCCCCAAGGACTTTTAATCTCGTACCAAAACGCCGGCGGAATTTGAACCTGATAATCCGGCTTTGACTTGTTGCCGCTGAATACAGTCCAACCTGAATCAGACAAAGTTAACTTGACATTATAAAGTGTATTGTTGTAACCAATATATCCAACATCAGTATGTCCAGTTCCCCCACCATCATACATCTGAACTTGAAAAGCAGTAAGTGGTATCTTAGAAGCTCCAGATTCATTGGTCACCACATTATTGTTCAGGTATAAATGGTTTTGGGTACGGATTAAGAAATTAGCCGTTGTACTTAAACTTTCACAACCTAAATCTACCTTATAACCTTGCAAAAATTTTGAGAAGAAATTTTCATAAAATAGTGTGAAATTTCCAAGAGGGGGTTCATTCCCGCCGCCAGCATTTAAGTTAGCGTCAATCCATGTTTCAAGAGATGTTAGCGCGGCACTTCCACTTTTCCCTACCACTTCGTTGTCCAAGTTGTTATCTTTCCAGAATTGGCGGGCTTGTTTGTAAGCATTAACTAATGTGCCGTTCCAAGAGTGGTTTATCCAAAAAACGCCAGAGTCAAATTTGTCGCTTCCAGAAGAAGCATATTTTGTGAAAAGGGTTTGTGGCCAGATTTTCTGCTGGAGCCAAATCAAAGAGTTTGGGAAATTTGCTATATCTGTGAGATTTTTTAATCCAAATTCGTCAAACTGCTGGCTCATATAATCTAAAACAGCTTCATCGTTCCAATCTCTATTGTTGTCAAGGAAGCCGTCAAATATGGACAAATAAGCCCAAAGGACTTTTTCTTGAGTTACATTGTTAATGTCAATTCCTTTTTGTGCAGAGAAATTAGTCCAAAGCCACCACATCAAATCTCCAGTATCCATCGGCTTTGCTGTGTCTAATGCTTTTATATCGCTGTCTGTTACCTGCAATTCATTTTGGCTTTTTCCTGCCGTGGTTATTGACGGTTCGTTTGTCTTATTCATTGGGGTTAAGAACAAACTCTTTTGTTCAAGGGAAGACAAATTCAAATACGAGTTAAAAATGGTGTCTATCATTTGTTCCTCGCTTGCATTTATCCCTCCGTTATCTTTTTGAAGGTTGTCTACTTCCGTGAATATTAATGATAAATTACCATAATTTCTCAGCGATGAATTAACATTGAAAACATCCGGCAAAATGTCGAACTCTTCACGGCTCCACATATTACCAGCAATATATCTTGCAAGCCACATTGGATTTATTCCACCTTTTGATACCAAATCTCTTGTTGCATTATAATGCTCCCAGTCGGAAGCATTGTATACATTCAAAAAGTCGGAAGTGAAGTTTTGATTTTCAGTTGTGTTGTTTAGGTGAAAGAATACATTGTCCCAATATTCTTGCTGCCAATCAGTCGCTGTTGGCGTTGTTCCACTTGGTTCCCCTAATATACCGCTTCCAGCTATTGCACCGCCCACCATAAGTCCGACTCCAAGAACTGATACGGCTATTTTGGGGATATGGGATAGTGAAAATTTCTTTTTCTCCTTTGAGATTTTATCTTTTTGTGGTTCTCTATAACCATTTGTAAATCCTTTTCTTGAAGTTAATGGACCAGCGAGTTTTCTGTATATGTTTGGCATTGAAAGAGGAGCAACTTTACTTAACTCTTCTTTTACTTTTTCATCCCCGCTAGACAATTCTTCAACAACTATTTTAGCTAATTCTTCCAGGTCACCATTTTTAATGAGTTTGCCATATTCTTTATTCAAATCAAAGAAAGATTCCCTCATTCGTTCTATATTCCACCTATCAAAATGGTCTAATATAGAAGATAAATCTGTATCCTCTTGCGAAATCTCAAAGAGTTCGGTTTGGTAATCTAATTTCTTGTCTTCCGGACCCATATATACAATAACATTGTTTCTTATCTCAAAAGGCAAATTATATTTTGAAAAAGCATTAGTTATCCTCTCTATTTCTTTATCTGTTGGCTCTTCCAAGTTTGAAATTATTGTTTTTTTGTAATCGAGATATAATTCTCCCACACTTATTGATTCAAGAATTTCTTCGGGTATAGTTGTATTTTCAAGCAGAAAATCACCAATTTGAGTTTCAATAATTGGGGTTGAGGCAAGTTGTCTATAAATTTTTAAGGATAATCTTGGGGCTTTCTTTTCAACTATATGAAGTGCCTCAAAATAAGGAATAAAAGGTTCTAGAAAATGTCTTCTTAAGTTTTCATTAGGTTCTTTTTCTTCCTCAAAATGAGTTGCTCCATCTACTATTTTCTCAATTCCAGGAAATAGCTGTGCAGATTTCATCGCTGACGAACTCATACTCTTTATTTAAGTAACTCTTGCTTTTTAAGATTTACTATTACGTGGTAACTATTTAACTATATTGTCAAATAAGCATAATTTTTAAATACTTAAAATGTATCAACATAGTTACTAATAAGGGGTGACTATTGATGAAATATCTTGATTATTTGAGGGATTTGCTTAAGGCAGAAAATAAAAATAAATCTTATAAAAAAGTGTTGACATACACATTAAGCGATAAAGCACTCTCAAATAAAATTATGTTTGATGTGACAGATAAGGCCTATTCAAAAATAGAAAGGATAGTGCGGAAGAAAGTTTCAGGAGAGAATTCTGAAATAAAAATTAATGAGTATATAATCTTAATGGAGAAGGTTCTAAGTGCAGAATTAAATGAATTTGTTAAGGAATATAGACGGAGAGAAGATAAGAAATTAGAAATAATAATTGGAACATCAGATGCACCATATCTTATACCTGTTGGTGTCGATGTAATTAAACTTCCAAAGATTTGTATAGATAAAAGCATAAGGGAAGTTTCTAAAATGTTAAATAGATGGCCTCTTGTTTTCAAGGACGAAAGAAGGAGAGAAGTTGTGTCTCCAATCCCCTTTGGTGTTGCATTAAGCGTTGAGAGCAAGTTTGGGGATGATCTCTATATTGTTGCTGGGAACTTAGAAAGAGTCGTAGAGTTAGATAACGACCTTAAATGTGTGAAATCGACATTACACACAGAAATTTCTGAAAGTGATATTTATAAAACCACCCCCTCACGTGTTTTCAGGGCAAGAATTAAATACATGTCGCAGTCTTAGCAAATAAAAAATTTTTTGGCTGGTTATTATGAAAGTATACAATATGTTTGAAAAATTTTTTAAAAGAAAGGAAAAACCTAAAATAGAAACTTGGGTAGAAAAAACAGTAAACGAAATAGTATTGACATACAACTTGGATGACGAACCAATCTCAAACGAATTTCAGAGAGATGTATTGAAGGATGCATATTCAAAAATAGAGGAGTTAGTGAAACACGCAATTTCAGGAAAGGATCCTGAAATAGAAATTAAGGATTATACACTCTTGTTGGAATCAGCGTTAAGTGCAGCATTAATTAAATTTGTTAAGGAATACGCAAGAGGGGAAGATGAGAAATTAGAAATAATAATTGGAACATCAGATGCACCATATCTTATACCTGTTGGTGTCGATGTAATTAAACTTCCAAAGATTTGTCTAAATAGAAGCATAAGAGAAGTTTCTAAAATGCTAAATAGATGGCCTCTTGTTTTCAAGGACGAAAGAAGGAGAGAAGTTGTGTCT
>Ga0114934_10003126_pt1 | contig 10380 bp, 8 predicted proteins | sample 4SBtaG_2_FD_99695 | JGI IMG/M metagenome (GOLD analysis project Ga0114934, IMG submission 99695) | Deep subsurface microbial communities from Kolumbo volcano to uncover new lineages of life (NeLLi) - 4SBTROV10_white metaG | ecosystem: Environmental > Aquatic > Marine > Volcanic ...
ATCTTCATGAGTTTTGAATAGAATTCATTCAAACTCTTGAAATTTTTCCACACCTCAGCACGCTTCAATAGAGTTGGATTGGTTGTTATTCCTTGAACGTATCCAAGAGATACAGCCTTTTCTATCTCTTTCATATTTGCAGAATCGATGTAAAAGTCCATATTAGCCTCCCATCATTTGGCCCATTTTATTGAAAAATTCTCAGAACGCAACCACTTAGAATAATCATTTTTTACATCATTTGATGGTTTAAAAAAATCTGAAAGGTTTTTCAAGTTCTTCAAGTCTTCAATTTTCCAACGTTTGGCATTTTATAACCTTCTCATTTAAATCTAAGCTTTTGATACATTATGGCTTACTCATCAATTTCATCTAATCGAAGGAAAGATAACCCATTACAAAACCAGCGCATGTGTGTAAAAACGTTCTGCCGTAGCCTTTGGTTGCAAATTAATCTCTCTGCATTGCGATTTCTTTTTCGTCGAACTTATGAACTCATCATTGAGGATGAAAAACGGAACTGATTTGTAAATCGTTCTTAGATCTTTGAAATAATTCAGATTCATGATTTGGTTAATTGTCTTGTTTTCAATTTATTACCCCTTTTTTCAACAGAACATTAGCATATAATGCTCTTTCTCCAGTTGCGACTATGGCATAAGATTCAGATGCAAGATCGTAAAATTCAAATCTTGGAACTCTTTTAATTCTCAAATCCTCTTCGGATTTTTTAAAAATGTCTTCATATTTATTCCATATTTCAGGTTTACCCTTTTCAGATCGCATGAGAACGATGTTGTAATCAGCGAAAGTATCAAGCGGTAAAAGCTTTAATATAGCTTCAAGCAGTAAAGGAATTCCTATTCCATCTGCTCTAACTACAATAGAATCATTTCTTTTTCCAGCAGACTCAGCAGGGTAGTTGGCATCTGCCAACAGGATTTCATCTCCATGTCCCATTTCATCTAAAATTTTTAAAAGCGATGGAGATATAACTGGATCTATTCTCTTTAGCATAGTATTCCCCTTTCATTTTTTGACTTTTCCATAAATCGGTCCGAAATTTGCGCAGGCCCTGTAATCTGCTCCTTCCAAATCTTGGGTTCCAAATGTATTCCATGCACTTGGACGATATATTTTCTCTTCAGGCACGTTGTGCATGAATACCGGTATTCTAAGCATCGATGCTAAAGTTATAAGATCCGCCCCTATGTGTCCATAGCTTATCGCTCCATGATTTGCTCCCCAATTGTTCATAACGGAATAAACGTCCTTGAATGCTCCTTTTCCGGTCAATATTGGTGCAAACCACGTTGTTGGCCACGTCGGGTTCGTTCTCTTGTCTAAGATGTCATGAACATCTTTAGGTAGATCGACAGTGTATCCTTCAGCTATTTGCAAGACGGGACCCAATCCTTTAATGATGTTTAACCTTGCCATAGTCACAGGCATTCCACCCTTAGTAAGGAAATCAACTGAAAATCCTCCTCCTCTGAAAGACTCCAAAAGAGCTGGTCTCCATGACGCTGCTTTAAGACATTTGCTCACTTCTTCCTCAGTTATTTCCCAATACGGTTTCATTACTGGGTTCCCATCTTCATCACTTTCTTCTCCTGTTCCATCCAAAGTGGCTGAACCAGAATTCAGCAGATGTATAATTCCTTTTTCAGCCAATCCTGTTAGTTTCTTTCCCGTAACGCGTTTCACAGCTTCAGGACTCCAGTATGTTCTGACATCTGCGAATATCTGCGCCCTACCAGTTAAAAGATGGGAAAATAGCATCGATATTCCATTTAAACTGTCATTTTCTGTAGCAAAAACGAAAGGTTCCCTTATTCCATTCCAATCAAAAGAACTGTTGAGAATCGTTTCAAGAAAATCACCGTTAGGGAAATGATCAGTCCATTGTCTTTGACCTTGGAATCCTGCTGCTATTGCATTGTGACCAAGAGATTCTTCATAAAAGCCCATGTCGCTAAGTCTGGGATTCCCGATCATAAGATCCCTTGCTATAAGAGACATCTTAACAACGAATTCCCATATCTTATCTTTTTTCTCTCTGCTGAATTGCCATTCAGGTGGATTATCGTCAGGACCTTCTATGCAGTATCTTTTTGTCCACTCTAAAGCTCTGTTATATTCTTCTTCATCGTAAATTTTTTCTTCAATTCTTCTTATGAACTCAGACATATCGATCATTTCGTATCGCATTCCAAGATAATCTTCAAGAAAATCCGGATCCACGATCGATCCTCCTATGCCCATGGATACTCCACCCATTGCCAGGTATGATTTCCCTTTCATAGTTGCCACTGCAAGACCAGCTTTTGCAAAACGCAACAACTTCTCTTTAACATCTTCAGGTATCCTGTCATCTCCGGCATCCTGAACGTCTTTTCCGTAAATCCCGAATGCAGGAAGCCCTTTTTGATTGTGGGCTGCAAGTGTCGCGGCAAGATATACCGCACCTGGACGTTCAGTTCCGTTAAAACCCCAAATGGCTTTTGGTCTAAAAGGGTCCATGTCCATCGTTTCTGCTCCATAGCACCATGTTGGTGTTACAGTCAAAGAAATGCCTACATTTTCTTTTTGAAATCTTTCTTCAGCTCTTGCGGATTCCGCAGCGTTACTTATAGTTTTAGAGATAACACATTCCACTGGAGATCCATTTGGATGTCTCAAATTCTTTGTTAAAAATTCAGCGGCCATTCTGGCCATGTTTTGGGTTTGATTCTCAAGAGGTTTCCTAACTTCCTTACGTCCATCTATAACCGGCCTGATTCCTATTTTCGGTAAGATTCCCATTATCCTGGGCTGATTAACTTTGATGTTTTCCATTTTCTCACCCTTCTTCGCTATGATTTTTGTCCTAAATTAGAGGAACTTTTAAAACAGTTTGATGATTATTAGATTTATATACCTAAAATTCTCTTTCTGGTATCTAAGAATCTACTGAAAAATTTTATATATTCATTATTATCGTTGTCTCTGAAAAAACTCTCTTTGATAAATTTATGACCATATTTTTTTTTGGAAGCAAAAACGCCAAAATTTTCTCCAGCCATAAGTGCTGCACCGTAGCAAGAACTATCAAATTCATTATCGAAAACGTTAATAGTTCCCTTAAGAAAAGAAAAAATGATTTCTTTGATGATTTTATTTTGAGAAGCGCCCCCAAGTATGACAATAAATGGATTTTCAAGCGTTACTATGTTATTTAAAACATGCCAGGCATCTATAACTGCAAAAGAAACTCCCTCCAACATAGCTCTTGCTATATCAGATCTACTATTAATAGCTTTAAGATCAATCAAGTAACTTGCAATATTTGAATTCATTATTGGTGTTCTTTCTGGCACAATGTAAGGCAGAAAAGTTATACCATTTGCTCCCGCTACTGACTTAAGGGCTTCAGATGTGAGTTCATCAAAATTTTGAAATCCAAAAACCTCTATAACCCAATTTAAAGTTAAACCAAAGTTTTGGATTGCTCCCATGATATGAAATCCATTTATATGGCAAAAATTGTGAATTCTTGGATCTAAAATAGGTTTTTCAACAGGAATAACTATTTGCCCTCCTGTACTTAAAGAGATCATAACCTCCGTTGGTTCTACAATACCCGATCCGTAAGCCGCTGCTTCTTGATCCCCTGAACCGTAGATAATTGGAATACCTTCCTTCATTCCTAACAATTCTGCTTTTTCTTTTTTTAGATATCCTCTGATTTCTAAAGAATGTCTAACATTAGGAAATAAAAATTTTTCAATACCCAATTTTTCGGTCAGATCGAAATTCCAATCATTCTTTTCTATATCGTACATCAAAGTAGCAGATGCATCCGTTCTATCTGTATCGAAATTCCCCGTTAACCATCCTCCAACAAAGTCTTTAGGAAGACAGAATTTGTAAGTTTCTCTTGATAATTCGTTATGCTTCAATAAATAAAATAATTTTGTAAGTGTAAATGAAGTTGTAGGAATACTTCCGCACCTTGTAAGTATTTCATTTCCAAAGTTTTCATTCAAAAATTTTTCTTCTTCTTTACCTCGAGAATCAGCCCATACGATGGCATTTCTTGTGGGTGTATACTTTTTATCTATAAGGACGAGAGTATGCATTTGTCCTGAAAGACCTATAGTTTTGACATCTGACAAATTTAATTCTTTTGAAAGATCTACAACAGCTTTTATCCAAAGATATGGATTTATTTCTACGACGCCGTTTTCACCAAATCGGGGGAAAACATCCATCGTTCTTTTGAAAAGAATTTCTCCTTCTTGACTAAGAACAAGTAGCTTAATCTTAGTAGTTCCTATATCTATTCCAAGAAACGTATTCACCTTTTTAGGCCCTCTTAATTTAAATTAAAATAAACATCTGTGAATGTTTTTCAACGTTATCTCAGGAAATTTAAGCAGCCCGCTGTTTTAAACACCAAATTCAAATTACTTTACAAATCCACTTTACCATATTCCCATAGAGAATGCCGCTGTACTTCCAGTTTAAAAACCTTGGAGATGCCCCGTGATGTGCACAATCAACTGCGGATGCCATAGTTCTACCTTTACCATATTCTCCGATCACCAAAAATGGATCATTTTCATATTCTTCAATGACAGCAAGAGTTTGCGAATTCTCTTTTGGTATCAATCTGTTATAAGAAAGAAACCAACCCTGCCATTTCTCAGGTATTCCTTTGAAGATTGGATGGGATTTTTCAATTATTTTAGGTAAAAAACCTTCAGGTACTTCTACTCTATCATCGGTAGCCATCAAATTAACAGGAAGAATTTTTTCTATAGGGGTATTCTTGTAAAAAGCTTTTCCGAAAAGCCCTGTGAATGAAAGATATCCTCCCCACATTAAAAAACCTCCGCCATCTTCAACGTACTTTTCTATTAATTTCAATCTATTTGGAGTTTTTTCTCCATTCATCGTCCTTTCAGAGATAAGAAAAGTATCACTGCCAACATCACTTATCACAATAGCATCATATTTTTTAAGTTCATCTAATGTCCAAGGAAATTCTTCCATAACTTTATGGGTGGGAATATAATCGTAATCTATGCCATTTTCTACTAATGCTTTTTCGAAATATTTTCCATGTTCAAAATATTTTCCCATGCTGAAAGAGTCCCAGCCTTTATATATCGTCGTCAACATGTAAATAGCTTCGCCTGCAAAGAGAATTTTAGGATTCCCTTTCATTTGCCAAACCTCTTTTCTACTTTTCGATATGTCTTTTTAAAGAATTAATCGTTTCTATCATTTCAGAGGTGGATTTTCCCTCCAAGTATCCTACTTTCAAATGAGCGGTAAAGATGCCTGAAGGTTTTATCGTTTTTATGTTTCCTTTCTTTTTTTCGGCGGTGTATCCTTCAGCATCAGCTGTAGCCGGTAATGCAAGTCCAAGAGCTTCCATGTTTTTATTTCTTACAATCCATCTTGAAGCATGATCTAATTCTTCTGGTTTGTAACCAACATAATCAGCCGAACCGTCGGGATGTACTTGCATCAAATGCGTCCATCCAGATTTATCGATCATTGGATTTTTAAGAAAGAATACAATTTCTGGGTCATACGTACTATCTTCTCTGATAACCGATGTTAAAGCGTAATCTTTACCGATGTTTTGAAGAAATTTCTGAAATGTCTCGCTAATTTTTATATGTTTTGGGATACTTTGCCTTAGTTCCATTCCATGAAGATCCCATGAGAAACTTTGCATTATTTTTCCCCCAACAACAGGTCTATTATTGATGTGACACATGTACATCATTTCCATCGGATAATTTGACAAATTTTCGATCGCTATTGTAACATCCAAAATAGTGCTGTCTGCATATAATTTAACTTCTGGTTTAGCAATATAATGATCGCCGAATGCGCGATTATATTCATAAACGCCTGTTACACTGATGAATTTCTCTTTTTCATCAAATCCGGAAATTAAATTTGCGCTATCGTAAGATGCATATGGTAATTCTCCATGAAGAGGATGTTTATCTTCAGGCCCAGGACTTCCCATAGCCAATACTCCACAATGCATTAAATAGCAACCGTACGTATCAAGAAATGAATCTACATTTCTTGGCATGGCAAAAGGTGATTTCATTTTAAGTGATCTTCCGCCAAATACAACATCCCATATCATTTGACCGTTGAATGGTAATATTTCAACGTACCCTTTGTTATTTTTGATTTTTATAGAAGGTACACCTGATTCATACAAAAAAGTTGATACAGAAAAGTCGTCATCTTGCATAAACACTTCTTCTTCATTGATAAAATAAGATTTTTTTAATTGTATTTTCACCGATTCTCGCCTTCTTAATCAAAGAAAGATCTTTTTAATCGAAAATGTTTTTGACTTAGAGCTTAATTTCATATCTAATCTAATTATCAAATGCACAATATAAAAACATAAAGAATTTCAAAATTTTCTAACAAATGTGTATTTGCTTTTGCTCCTTAATTGATCTAGGGCAACCGTTGCTACTATTAACAGACCAGTTATAACTTCTTGCCAAAATGTGTTTATATTTAGTAAAACTGTTCCGTTAAGAATCGTAGCCATTACTATCGAGCCAAGCAAAACTCCTATGGAACTTCCCTGTGCTCCAAACAGGCTGGCTCCTCCTATCGCAGCTGCGGCAATTGCATCCAAGTTTAAGTTTAGTCCAGAAGTCGGAATTCCCATCCACAATCTTGCTGTTATCATTATTCCTCCTATACCCGCAAAAAGTCCAGAAAGTGTATAAACAAGATATATTGTTCTTCTAGTATTAACACCTGAAAGTTTTGCTGCTTCAACATTACTACCCATAGCATAAACATATCTTCCGAATGTTGTATATCTGAGAATTACTTCTCCAACAACAATAGAGACTATCAATATCCAAAATAGATTAGGTAATCCCAGAAAGTTTCCCGTTCCGAATGTTGAAATCGAAATTGGAAGGCCTGAAATGTTTGTTCCGCCTGATAGCAATAGCGCGGCACCATCAGCTACGGTCATAGTCCCAAGCGTAGCTATGAAAGGGGGAATATTTATTTCATATATCAGGATCCCATTAACTAATCCAATTCCAACTGCTATAGCTAATGAAATTACTATCGCTAATGGGATGGATACATTTCCTAAAACAGTCAAGGTAAAAATGATGTTGACAAGTGCTGCAACAGTTCCGACAGAAAGATCTATTCCTCCGGTTATAATTGTAAATAGCTCACCCACTCCTAAAACTCCAACAATTGCATCTTGACTGAACAAACCTCTTATATTGTGTAATGTGAAAAAGTAAGGAGAAGCTATGGCAAGATATATCCATAACACAACTATGACAACTAAAACAAGGGCTTGCGTATTCATTAAGAGAGACAATCTACTTGGTCTTTTGGATTCAATGTTTGAAACACTTTTTGGCATTTTCAATTCCTCCTTGATTTATTATATTATATGGCCATTTTTAATATGTTTTCTTCAGAAAAATCTTTCCTTTTTACCTCCGCCACGAATTTTCCATCTTTCATAACAAAAATTCTATCGCAAATTGCAATAAGCTCTGGCATATATGATGATATAAATAAAACAGAAGATCCTTCTTTTGCTAATCTATTTATAATTTTGTATATCTCATTTTTTGCTCCCACGTCTATACCTACTGTTGGTTCGTCCATGATGAAAATTCTCGATTTGGCAGCAAGCCATTTTGCCACTACTACTTTTTGCTGCGTTCCACCACTTAAATTTGAAACTTTTTGTGATATCGACGGCGTTTTGATTTCAAGGGCTTTAACAAGGTCGAGAGTAACAAATCTTTCTTTTTTTAAATCAACGAAGCCAAAATTAGATCTTTTATTATAAGAAGCTAAATTCACATTTAGCTTTACACCCAATTGAAGAGCTAAGCCTTGTCTTCTTCTGTCTTCTGGCAAATAAGACAAATTGTTTTTTTTAGAAATAACAGGGGATTTCAATTTAACCTCTCTTCCGTTTATAAATAATTTCCCGGTAAATAACTTATCAGCTCCAAAAATAGCTCTTGCCAATTCTGTTCTTCCTGAGCCTATCAAACCGTATAAGCCAACTATTTCACCGCTTTTAAGACTGAAAGATACGTTTTTAACCTTTTCATTTGTGAGATTTTCACATCGGAAAAGTTCTTCTCCAACTTTTCTATCTTTATCATAAACGTTAACTTCTACTTCCCTTCCAACCATCATTTTTATTAAGTCGTTGGAATTTGTTTCAGAAGTTATTTTTTCACCAACCAACTTACCATCTTTTAGAACTGAAATCCTGTCAGATATATCAAATACCTCTTCCAGTCTGTGAGAAATGTATATTATTGAAATACCGTGTTTTTGTAAGTTCTTTATAACAGAAAAAAGAATTTTTACTTCTCTGTCACTTAATGACGCAGTGGGTTCATCGAATATCAAAATTCTTGCATTCCTTACAAGTGCACGCATTATAGCAACCATACCCTGTTGTGCGGCACTCAAATTTCTTACTTCCGTTTTTGGATCTATTACTCCATCATAGTTCAAAGACTTCATAAGTTCTCTTAATTTTTTTATCTTTTCACCTTTTTTGTCAAATCCAAATTTTGAAGGTTCAATGCCAAGGAAAACATTATCGACCACATTAAGGTAATTTGCCAAAACCATTTCTTGATAAACAGCCGTTATACCAATTTGCTGAGTAAGAATAGGATCTAATTTTTCGTAAGATTTCCCAAATAAAGTTATTTTACCTTTCGTAGCAGAAAGTGCACCCGTCAAAATTTTTATAAGTGTAGATTTACCAGCTCCATTTTCTCCTACTAGAGCGTGAACTTCTCCTTCATAAAGGTTGAAAGATACATTTTCAAGTGCTTTTACGCCAGGAAATTCCTTTGATAAATTTTCGACTTTTAGGACCTCTTCCAAAATGATCGCCCTTTCTTTTATGAACTGAGAGAGGATAATCCTCTCTCAGTCTTAAATTTGTTATTTTCCAGGAGTTATTCCATATTCATTAAGTAAGGATTTATAGAAGGTTAATGGATCTAAGGTTGCCTGAGATGCCGGGGTCTTCATATTCGCTTGAGTAATAACATTAGCAGGTGTGTTAACAAAGAAAGGTACATAAACTCCTTCAATTGCATTTACAGCGTAGAAAATGGAGCTATAACCCATTTCCCAAGGTTGTTGAACTTGTAAAGCCTGTACGATACCTTTCTTGAGTGCGTCTATTAAAGCAGAATCACTGTCAAAAGAAACTGCTACTATTTTTCCTGTAAGGCCAGAAATCGGAATTGCACGAATTAATCCATCGCCGCCAACTTCATTATCAGCAAATACGCCTACAAGATTTGGATGTGCTGTGAAGATATTTTCAAAATTTTGCATGGCTATGCCAACACTATCCTGAGCGTATTGGTGTGCAACAACTTTTAATCCTGGTCCATATTCTTTTAATCCTTCTAAGAATCCCTGATCTCTTTGTATTAAGGACCCGACTCCAGCCATTTCAGTCATGTACGCTACATCTCCTGTAGGAGTAGACTGACCCGTTTTGGCTTTTATCAGCTCTACAAATTCTTTTGCGAGAGCTTTTCCAGCAGCTACGTTATCCGTTGCAACAAAAGCATTATAATCCTTAGTGTTGGCAGCAGAATCAATCAATATTACCTTTATCCCCTCGCTCATAGCTTTTTGTATCCCTGGAACAAGACCGTCTGCAACTGTTGGCGCCAGAACTATCGCATTCGGATGTTCTGCAATTGCCGTATTCATTATTGCAATTTGTCTTGATACGTCTGATTCAGCAGCGGGTTCTTGAAAAGTTATCGTAAGACCCAGTTCTTTGCCAGCTAATGCTGCACCCGCCTTAACTATTTGCCAATAAAGAGATTCGCTCGACTTGACTATGTAGAATATTTTTATATTCTTCACAGCTGTCGAGTACGACGGTTGATTTTGTGCAAAAACAGCTATTCCCAAAGACAACATCCCAACAATTACGGTAAAAACGACAAACATTTTGAAACGTTTCATAAAAAAACACACCCCTTTCGTTTTATTATCCCTAATGGGATTTATCAAAATCATATCTTCTCCTTCTCGATAAATCTTTATACAATACTTTGTAATCTACTTTTTTCTGGCTTTTTTACATGCGAAATACCAAATTCCGATTTTTTGCCAACACGAATCCTGTCAAAGAGAAAACGAGAAGCCAAAAAATAATCCTTTTACGGGTTAAAGTCCATATCTTTCACCACAAATTCATCATCAAATTGCATATTAAAAAAAACTTCTTCTCTTAAAACATATTTTCATAAATATAATCCGTTTAAATGTAAAAATAAGTAAACGTTTACTCTAAAA
>Ga0114934_10003127_pt1 | contig 10374 bp, 11 predicted proteins | sample 4SBtaG_2_FD_99695 | JGI IMG/M metagenome (GOLD analysis project Ga0114934, IMG submission 99695) | Deep subsurface microbial communities from Kolumbo volcano to uncover new lineages of life (NeLLi) - 4SBTROV10_white metaG | ecosystem: Environmental > Aquatic > Marine > Volcanic ...
AAAGTATTGAGTAAAAGGCTTGCTTATGCAAATAATGAGGGCAATCCCATTAAAATGTATGATTGGGCCACTCAATTATGGAGTAAAGGTGAAATCATGGTTGATCGTACTGATTATGATTTCCTTAAAAATTTAGTTGAAAACGATAAAGAACTTTTGGTTTTTGCCAAAGCGCAATTGTTATTGGCAATGGACAAATCCTTTAAAGAAAGTAATTTGGAAGAGGATAAATAAAATTTAAAAAGGGAGCCGTTATATTTTATTTTAACGGCTCTTTTTTTAAAAAAATTATAATTATTTGATTATTTATGTTGTAAATAAAAATAAAATTGATTATATTAGATTAAAATAAAAAACATGAAAAATATCATTTATTATAAAAAAGGAGATGTTGCTTTAATAGGAACACATTTCAATTTTAAGAAATTTTCCACCTGGGTCCCATCTTTATTCCAAAAAATATCTCATAAATTTCATAAACTTGGGATTATTTCTTTTACCAAGGAGGGGCTCCCTACTTTAATTGTAAGAGAAAAAGGAAGAATTAAAGAATATCTGCTTGGGGAGTTTGTTCATAATCATCCTGATTTTTATGTACATATTTTAAGAATGTACAAAAAACATAAAAATTTAAAGGAGCATCAAATTTCAAACAGAATATTTGATATTTTACATGTTAATAATCATAAAAAATTTTTTTCCGCTTTAAAAAACAAGTTTATTTCAAAAGAAAAAAGCCTTAAATCTGATTTTGATTTAGACCATATTTTTCAATGTTTTAAAGAAAATAAAGATACCAGGTTATTTTTATTTAAGAATTGGGAAAATTTTCAAAAGAAATTTTATCATGTCAAATTGTTAAATAAAAAAACAGTCTAAAAACCGGGATAAATGACAGATGATGTATTTAAAATACAATTAAAAGAGCAAAAAGAGCAAATAAGAAAAATTGAAAACTCATTAAATGCTCAATTAAAAGAACAAAATACCAATATAAGGGGATTAATTAGTGATGTTAAAAATCATACGGAACAAATTATTGAATTATCCATTGTCCCAATTAGAGAAGATATTAAGGAAATTAAAGAAAACCTGCGGGAGCATATCCGAAGAACAGAATTAAATGAACAACATATTAAAATTATTGAAGACCAATACGATAATGTTTATAAAAGAAAAAACCAACACCTTTTAAAATTATCCATCCTGATTCCATTAATTCTCGGTTTTTTAACTATCATAACCCAAATTTTTTTAAAGATTTATTTTAAATAAAAAAAATTTTGTAATTACAAAATATTTTTTTATATTAATATTAGATTATCTAAGAACGTAAATAATGACGGCAAGAGAAGTTTATGAGGGTGTATTAATTGAATTGGAAGCAGAAGATGCTCCTGAAATGCAATTGGATTCCTTTAATTATTATATAAATAAAGGAATTTACAATTACGTTAATAAACGATACAACCTTTATAATACAAATCAACAGACAACGGATGATTTGCAGGTTCTGAAAAGCCCCTATTCTTTTACCGGAAATGAACTTATTTTAAAGGGGGATACGACCACTTATAGTAATGGTAATTATATAACGGAAGCGGTTTATAACATGCAACTCCCTTCAAATTATTATCACCTTTTAAATTGTCTGGTTACTTATGAATTGGGTTCGAATTTTAAAGGGTATAAAAAAGATAGTATGGTACAATTTGCTGCCAAAAAAATAAACTCTGAATCTTATGCAAATATTATTAATAATGCTTTTTTAAGGCCCACTTATAATCGCCCTTATTTTAATGTTTTAAATGATTATAACCAGATTAAGGGTGATTGGATTAACGCTCAGGATAAATACAATTCCGATGTGGTTCGAAGTTTTATTGATAAAAAAGCAGGGGACACCAAAGCCCATAATGCTTTTTACGATGAAAACCATGACGGGACTTTAAATAATGAAGACACATTTGTTGGCCCGATTCTACAAATTAATTACGGACGGGATAATTCAATTTTTCAATTAGTAAGAGTTGATATTGATTATTTACGTGTTCCGAGTCGAATTGTTCTGACTGCTGAGCAATTGGATCAAACCGTTGATTACAGTCAGATTATGGAGTTCCCGGAATATGTTTGTCAACAAATTATACATGAAATTGTGCTGTTGGTAATGGCAAAAGACGGTTCACCAAAGATTAATCTGGTGGCAAGTGCCGATACCTCTATTCCGAATAATATAGCAGCACCCCAGGAAAAAAGAAGATAAAAAACATAAAAATTAATAAGCACTATGGAAACAAATGAAATTGACAGTTTGTATGAGGATCCCGAAAACGGGACTTCCCAAAATGGAAATCCGCCTCCCGAAGGTGCGGAAATTCAAGACCCGAATAATAACGGGCAAGTCGGAACTGATGGAGAAGATCCGAATAATGATTCGAAAAATACACCGGGCGGGGCTTCAAATAATGACGACAATTCCGGGCAAGACGGGTCGGATAACGGGCAGAATAATAACGGTGATAACAAGGATGGTTCCGATAATGGAGAATTAAAGGAGAGCGTGTTTAATCAATTCTTAAAGAATTTCGGAATCATGGACGGGAAAATCACATTTGATGATAATACCCAAGTTCCGTTTGAAGAACTTGAACCCGAAAAACAATTAAAAGTATTAAACGGATTAGTTACTTCTCAAAAATCAGCAATTGAAAAACAATACGGATTATCTGAAGAGGAGGTCCAGGTATTGAATAAGATGAGAACCGAAAACAAAACCTTTGACCAGATTATAGATGAAATTTCAGAACAGAAATTACAAAAAAGACTGGAAAGCCAAAAAGCTTTTTCCGAAGAGAATTTTGCTGAAATGGCTGACGACGATCTTTTCAAGCGGTATCTGAAAGAAAACAATAAAGAGTTGACGGATGAAGAAATTAATGCAGATCTGGAAACGGCAAAAAAATTAAAAAACTTTAAACAAACTGTTGAAGCAATACGAAATCAGTATGTGGCAAAACAGGAACAGGAAAAGAATAAAATCATTGATGAGAAAAACAAGGAAAGGGCAAAAAAGATTGAAGATAATGCTCGTTCCATGACCCAAATTGCAAGCCAGATTGATGAAATTGCAGGTTGGCCGATTGATGATGATATGAAAAATGAAGTGCTGGAAGACCTGGTAGAAATCGATGAAAATGATTTAAGCAATTTCACCAGGAACTTAGCGCAAGACCCAAGAAAAATGTTTGAAACGGCATGGATGGCAAAATATGCCCCCGTATTGTTTGAGCGCATGGACACTTATTATAAAAAAGAGGTGGAAGATGCCTTTGAAAAAGGGAAAAACTATGCATTAAGCAATTACAAAAAAATTAATGCATTGAAACACAATAACAATCAACAAAACAACGGGAATAAAAATGAACAGAAAAAATCTTATGAGTTGGATTCATTGTATGATTAAAAATACAATTAATACAACTTGTCTTAAATAAAATTATTATTAACAAATACCAACAAAAATGAGAATTCTTGATCGAAATTCAGTAGTGGAGAACATGAGTGCAACTCGTACTATTCAGTCGTTTGGTACGCTTTTGCGTAATAAACCTGAAAAATTAGGGCAAGTTGTAAACATGCGTCCAGACTTATCGATTTCAATGTTGACTGAAGCATTGAAAAATGTTTATCAAAACAAGAAAGACGGCAAAGGCTTTCAGCCGATTAACAGCCTTGCGGTGGAATGGCAAATCGATGTAAACTTTATTAAAAAAGTAAAGATTGTGGCTCCTCCCGTGGGAGACGGATTCGGTTTATCGCCCATTAAAATTTATACGGAAGAACGTTATTTTGACAAACATGATTCCCTTGCTGCCGAAAACCGTTCCCAATTTATTGTTTTGAAAGCTCCCAAGCGAATCAATGCAAAGAAATGGGAATATGAAGTGAAATTAATTACTTCGGATTTAACGAAAAGAGCCGACGTTAATTATTTGACCACAGGCCGCACCGTTCGGTTCCGTTCCAATTATCATCCTGAATTGTCTGAACGTGGTTATACCAAGTTCATGTCCAATACCGAAACCCATCGTAACTACATTTCACGTCACCGTGCATCTGTAGATTGGTCAGGTGATTATGCAATTCGTGAAAACGTATATATTGCTGACGGCAAAGAAGGAAATGAAACCGTTTACAAACTGAACAAAAAGGAAAAAGATGTTATTGATACGTTCCTTTTTGCTCGTGAAAACTCGATGATTTTCAGTGAAAGCAACTTTGATATTAATGGCAAATGTATGCTTCAGGATGAAAAGGGTCGTGATATTCCAATTGGTGATGGTGTGATTGCCCAGATTGAACGTGTTTGCGAAAAATTCCTTGTAAATGATATTAACATTGATATTATTGAGGATTCGATGCAGGCATTGGCTGAGAAATGTGAAAACCGTACAGGAAACCATTGGACCTATGTATGTAATGATAAATTCTGGAACAAATTTAACAAATTGCTGAAACACGATTTGCGTTTTGTTGCCCAGGATGGTACTTACTTCTGGTCGAAAGCCAAAAACGGACAAATTAAAGTCGGAGCCACTTTCACCTCGTATGAATTTGCAGGCAACACCATTACTGTTATGGTTAACAAAGCTTTGAGCGAAGAGTATCCTGACAGAGCTTATGCTATTATGCTTGATGTCGGTAAAGATATGATTTCCGGTCAACCCAACCTGGCCATGTTCACCCTTGAAGGTGCTGAAATGATTTCAGGTAATATTAATGGATTGGGTGGTGCCACCGGTAAAGAAAGCGGTATTGACATTGCTACTTCTGTTCATGGTTCCAGTTATCACCTCATCGGTTATAGTGGAGCTGTTTATTTCAATCCTTACAAATCTGTAATTATTGAAGAAAGTGTTTTAAATCATTAAAAAACCGGGGGATGATTTCCTCATCCCCCATTAATTAATCCTTAAATAAAAAAATAAGCATCATGGAAAATGAAAAAATTGTTTTAAAATCAGTTTTCTCAAAAGAGAAGAAACTGGTTGTTATGCCTGCAAAAGACCCGAGAACCGGTTGGTATGCAGGTGTTGACAGACTTAGTGACGATGAAAAGAAAAAATTGAAATATTGGGTAGAGCCAACAACGAAACTGGTTATTGAGCACAATAAAGAGTTTGATTTGTCTGATGAAACGGACCGGTTAAACTGGGAATGGGTTAGTAAACTTCCCTCTATTGCGCTCTCTTATGAAGAAGCGCAACAAACAAAAGAGGCTTTGTTTTATGTAGAGAATCAGGAGGTCGAATCTAAGAAGACCGTAAAGCTTGAAGAAATGATTAATAAAGCCACTTCTTATATTTTAAAAGACCGTTCGGACATGTTAGCTGACCGGGCAAGGCTTTTGGGATATGATATGGAAGGAGAAAGCGTTTGGGCCATTAAAGAATTGTTGTTGAAAATCGCAAAAGACCCTAAAACATATTCAAGAATTATCGACGTTTACGAGTCCAATTCAACAGCACTTCATCTTCTCTTTTTGAAAGCAAGAGATAAAAATATCATTGTTCTGGAAAATGGTGCTTATTTGTACGGCACAACTGTTTTGGGCGTGACGGAAGAGTCTGTAATTAAAACTTTACAAGACCCGGCACAAAAAGAAATTGTGGAATTAATCTCAAAAGATTTAAACAATACTTCTCCAAAACAGAGCCGTAAAAAGGAAGTTAAAAAGGATTAAGAGTTAAAAAAAATATTCATTAACAAAAAAAAACGAAAAGTTATGTATAAACATAGAATCGATAATTTGGGTAATGCTGTCAAATTACTTGATGTGAATGGAGCAGAAACCAATGTTGCAGCAGATGTTGTAACAGTAAACATTTTAGGAACTGCCAGTTTTCCTGTGGCAAATATTAAAAGCGCACATGGTGTGCGTGCAAAAGACGGCGTACCTTTTAGCAATGTCATTACAATTGCTTCTGCGGCCCAATCTTTTCCAATGTATGTAACCCTTAAACTAGAACTGGTTACTCAACGTCCTTTGGCAAAATACAGCCGCTATGCTTATAACAGCGGAAGTACTTTGGTATTCTCCACCTATGTTGCTCCCGGTAAAACTGCTGCTCAGATTGCTTCGATGTTGAAAGGTGAAATTCAGGCCCGTATTGATAAATACAATGACCTTCCTTTTACCGTAAGTGTGAGTGGCGCCAATATTACCCTGAACGGATTGCCCAATGTGGATTATTTGCATGTAAAACTGGGTTACAAACCGGTAAATGTTACCAATGTAAATGACGGGACAAATCCTGAAGGCGTGGTTACAGCCAGTGAAGTTTTGACTCCTGAAGTGGAAGCCATTAACTCCGGTGCATGGGTAGAAGAAAATGTTGCCATGGATACGATTGAAGCTGTTCGTTTAGGTGCTGCACGTAGCGATGAGGCTGTTATCCGTAATGCAAAATATACTTCTATTTACATGGAAGTAGGATTTACTTCGGATGAGGTCCCCATGCCTGCTCCTTATGGAGAAAACAGTCTGAGTGGTTCCTATAACTTAGGTTTGTATCTGAATGAAGCCGTAAAACCGAAATCTGCTGATGATACTTATGCTGTATTGGTTGAGGTGTTGAGTGGGATTTCCGATTCTTCTTTCGTGGAAGAAAATGGTACTCCTGTCGAAGGCGCAACCGGTGCTGAAAAATCAGATGATTTTTGGGGAATGGGGCTGACTGCCGGTGGCGATCAGGCTGCTGAAGCTTAAAAAGAATAAAGTTATTAACATGATAAAGCCTGGCAAATATTGTCAGGCTTTTTCTTTTTTTTCTCATTACTTTTTATTAAATTAAAATAAATAAAAACCAATAAAAATGAGTTATACACTCAATCAAATAGTATCAATAATTGACAACAATGTGAGAAGTGGTTTGGCGGGATCATCCAATGCTGTTTATTCTCTGGATCAACTCGCAGCCGAGGTGATTCTTTACCGGAATACAGTGATTGAAAAAATTCATCAATCTCCCGCTATTTTTAATGTCAGGGATTTTGTACAAAATTTTAATGTACAACTGGACCGTCGGTATTTAAATTTAAATAATGAAGAAATTTACGGAGAAACCAGTGAATTGCATTTTATCATGCCACAACCCTTAATTTCCTTAAAAGAAGATTCCATTTTATATGTCGGGCCAGTATCAATGGATAACAAAGAATGGAAGGTCTATTTTAATTCTCATCAGATCAAACGTCATAAGTACCGGATGGCAACAGCGAATTTGCCTTTTGTTTATGTTTCCGATATAGTGAATGAAGAAGGGGATGTGCATTGCTGGGTTAAAAATTTTACTGGTACAGCTACTGAATTATTTGTTTCAGTCATTTTATCCGACCCATTAAAAATTTTGGATTACGATGCAGGAACAGAAATGGATATAATATTTCCCGCTTCCAACAGTGTATGCGAGACAATTATTGATAATTTGACAAAAAAGTATTTGTATTATTTCAGACAATTAAAACAAGAACAAACACCAAACGACCAAAGATATAAATAATGGAAAATAACGCTGAACTTGCGAAATACAATATATATTCCGCACAAACAAAATTAGAAGAAGATTGGGGCTTGGTTTTAAAAACGCCTACTTTTTTGGAATGGGCTTATAATGCCGCTTCAAAAATCGGATTCAATAAAAATTTTGTAAAAATCGGTGTAACGGTATTGGAAGATGGTTTGGTTTCATTGCCTTTTAAGGCGGAAAATATTAAGTCCGTAACAACGGATTATAATAATTTTCTTTCGTGGAATGTTTTAAATGCAGATATTTTAAATGAAAATGGTATTCCTAAAATTATAGACCGTTTTGGTATAGCAACGGAAGACCTCTCTTTAAATCCGGACCAGTTAAAAGGAAATTATGTGGATTTTATTTTTGAAAATGAATCCGAATTAATGGTAAACCCGGAATTAAAAGGAAGAAAGGTCTATGTATTGGCTTTGGTAAAAATGGTGGATGATGATAACCTTCCCTTATTTACGGAAAAACAGATTGAAGCGATTGCTACCTATTGTGCATATATTTATACCAGAAGAAATGCTTTTGCCGGAATAAAAGGGCTTGACCTTGCTTTTATGAAATCTGAAGCTGACAAAGCCATTGCATCGGCAAGAATTCCAGATTATATTTCTGATAATGAATGGGATAGGGTACTTGATGCCAAAACAAGTTTTAATCGGAAAAGTTATAATAAATCATTCAGATAATGAGAAGGTTCCCGCTTTTCCATATGGCCACCATAAAATATGTCTTTCCCAGGAAAGAGGATTATTCCTTTATAAAAACCAGAAAAGGGGAGAATATTGCACGAAGTTATGGCTCACAATCTAAAAGAGCATTGGCAATACAGGTTTTTCATGCTTTTATGAAAAACATGTTGGAAGATGTAATTGAAAATAATACCGTTGTAGAGCTTCCGCTTTATAAAGCCGCTATTTTGATTGAACAGATGCCGGAAGAGGTTTTTAAACGGTTACGTGAAAAGGGGAAATTAAAATTTTATATAACCCAGTACAATGGGGGGAAGGTATATGTTCCGGTGTACCGGTATAAGAAAAAAGGGAAGAATCAGAAATTCCGGATGATACTTGGGAAGACCATGTTTAACCGTTTGGTTGAGTTAGTCAATATAGGGAAAAGGTATTTCGGTTATACTTCTCATTGGTAAAATACGTATAATAATGATTAAAAAAATTGAAGATTATATACCGGAATTAAAACAGGAATTTCCTGATTTAACCAATAAGGAAATTTATTTGATTTTAAACAAAGGAATTAAAAATATTCAAAAATTAATCTATCGTGATTTTGATGTAAGAATATGGAACCAGAATCCCGGAAGAGATTATCATATAGCTTTTGTTCGTAGTATAAAAGATGATCATGAACGGAGAGTAAGGGCATACAGAAACAAAAGAAGGTTAGAAAGAATTTTTAAAGATGTATAAAAAAGATATATAAATGGCAAATAATACTATCAATACATTTATAAAGGGAATTAAAGCAGATACTGCACCCATAGATGCGCCCAATTCAGCCGCTACGGATATAGTAAATGGAGAACTTTTGACCGATAATGGAAATCAAATGATTTTACAGCCGGCTAAATCAAATGTTCCTGTTACCGGATTTGATGCAGAATATGAGGTAGAAACTTTTTTTGTGGATATGTCTAATGGGGAGGGTATTGGTGATTTATTAACCATTGATGTAACAAAAAAGTTACATTCTATCTATTTTACATTGGGGCCACAGGGACAGGGTGATTTTTTAAATATTACTTTTACATTAAATTATAATAATGGTTCCACAGAAACAGCAGGGCCCTTTGGTGCCGATATGTTTGCACAATCAGGTTCAGATGTTGAAACCTATTCCGGGACCTATTTCCTTTATGCTTATGACAATAAAAACTCTTTAAAATCAGTAAGTTTCAGGACCGGTTCCGAGGCACCGGTTATCTTAAAATATACCCTTTATTATTATCAGGAAAATGACATTGGATTAGGGGAAAATACAAAAATTCTTGGTGTTAAAGAATATAATGATGTGGCCTATATTGTTAGTGCGAATCGTTTAACTGAATTTTATAATGGTTCTGCCTCTAACAATGTCAATAAAACAGCTTATGATGATATGGATTTAGGGAGCGTGGAAGACGACAGAGATTTACCGCATCCCAATAATTCAGTTAAAATTAAACAAAATTCAAGTTTAAATGAGCAGACCAATAAGCTATTATATAATTTTGACAAAGGAAACCGATTAACCGGTACAAAATGGTATTATCAGGGTAATTTTAAGGATTTAGACCCATTAATTGATGTTCTCAAAATTGATAAGGCCGGAAAATATATCATTGAAATTATTTTTAAATTTTATGCTGATGCCTTTAGTAGTAATTTACATCATCATAAAGCCTGGGTACAATATTTTTTAAACGATGAAGCCCATCCACTTACAGAACAGGTAAATAATAATGCAGATTACCACTCTTCTAATGAGCCTATTATTATTGATGTTTCTCTGCCTGTAGAAACCGCTTCCGATGGAGAAGTAATAAAAATGCGGTATGAACAAACCGTTTGTGATAATGGAAGAATAAAATATTGGGCAAACATTGAAACGAAGATAATTGATGCTCCTAAAGAGGTTATTGAAGAATCCAATATTGAAATTGAGACCATAGAAGTAAATCCTGCTTATTCTGTTCAATTTTCAGATGGTGAGATATTTATTAAAAAAGCGGAGGAGGTAAATACAAGCTCTACTTCCGGTGATTCCGGTACAAGTGGGACTACCGGTG
>Ga0114934_10003128_pt1 | contig 10374 bp, 12 predicted proteins | sample 4SBtaG_2_FD_99695 | JGI IMG/M metagenome (GOLD analysis project Ga0114934, IMG submission 99695) | Deep subsurface microbial communities from Kolumbo volcano to uncover new lineages of life (NeLLi) - 4SBTROV10_white metaG | ecosystem: Environmental > Aquatic > Marine > Volcanic ...
AGTGGTGCTTTTTCTGAAGGCTTCCAAATACAAACATCGCCACAAATCCATGCCAATGCTGTGTTCCAAGCCCAAACGGCTACTGGAAAATTAAATGCCGAAATAATGCCTACCACTCCAAGTGGATGATACTGTTCGTACATTCTGTGTCCTGGTCTTTCAGAATGCATGGTTAATCCATGTAATTGTCGCGATAATCCAACTGCAAAATCACATATATCTATCATTTCCTGAACCTCTCCTAAACCTTCTTGATATGATTTTCCCATTTCATAAGACACCAATTTACCTAAAGCTTCCTTCTTCTCTCTCAACTTCTCACCAAACTGACGTACAATTTCACCACGTTGAGGCGCTGGTGTTTTTCTCCAAGTTTTGAATGCTTTGGTTGCAGTATCCATCATTTTTTCATAGTCTTCTTTGGTTGTCGATTTTACCTTGCCTATTAATTGCCCATCAACAGGAGAAAATGATTCTAATTCTTCTCCGTTTGAGAAATTAATAGAGCCTGTAGATGTCCCATCATTTATAGCTTTAACTCCTAATTGGTCAAGGGCTTCTTGTATTCCGAAATCAGTAGCAACTGCTTCCATAATTTATTTTTATTTACGTTATTATAATAATTTGTCGCGAAGATACTAATTTATTACATCTTGTTATTCAGAAATGAATCATAAAATAGTACCTTTAAAATCACAAAACACTAATTACATTCTTATGAAAAAATTAATCTTTCTCTTAGCCTTAACAACTGCACTTTATACCTGTAAAAATGAAGCAAAAACAGAACCCGTTATAGCTCCTGAACGACCAGAATTCTCAATAATTATTCATGGAGGAGCAGGAACAATTCTTAAAAAGAATATGACTTCTGAAAAAGAAGCTGCTTATAACGCTAAACTTGAAGAAGCTATTCGCGTTGGTTATAACGTTTTAAAAAATGGTGGAACAAGCCTTGATGCAGTACAAAAAACCATTAATGTAATGGAAGATTCGCCCTTATTTAATTCAGGGAAAGGGGCTGTATTTACAAACGCTGGAACAAATGAACACGATGCTTCCATAATGGATGGAAAAACCTTAAATGCTGGAGCTTCGGCTGGAACAACAACCGTTAGAAATCCCATTAATTTAGCAAGAGCTATTATGGATAATTCTCCTCATGTAATGCTTTCAGGAAAAGGTGCGGAAACTTTTGCTGAAGAACAGGGTTTGCAAATTGTTGACCCAAGCTACTTTTATACGGAAAGACGTTTTAAGGCGCTCCTGAGAATAAAAGAAAAAGAGAAAAAAGAAGATCATCTTGATAATAAAGCTGCCTTTTATGATTCTGATATCAAAGATTCAAAATTTGGCACTGTTGGTTGTGCAGCTCTTGATAAATATGGCAATCTTGCTGCTGGAACCTCAACAGGAGGAATGACGAATAAACGTTGGGGACGTATTGGAGATTCTCCAATAATTGGTGCTGGTACCTATGCAAATAATGCAACTTGTGCAGTATCGAGTACAGGTTGGGGAGAATATTTTATTCGCGCAATGGTTGCTCATGATATTTCTGTCTTAATGGAATATAAAGGCATGAGTTTAAAAGACGCTGCTCATGAAGTGATTTTTGATAAAGTTGGTGGCTTAGGAGGTGATGGTGGCATTGTTGCTGTTGATAAAAACGGAAATATGGTTGCCGAATTTAATACCGCTGGAATGTATAGAGCTACTATGAATGATAAAGGAGAACTGGAAGTTAAGATTTATAAAGAGTAATTAATTGTCATTCCGACAGAGTGAAGAGACGAGGAGTCTCATCGTGAGATTTCTCACATTCGTTCGAAATGACAAGACAAAAAAAATTATGATTAAACTCTTTAGAAAAACACGCTACAATCTTATGGAAACAGGAAAAACAGGCAAATACCTAAAATACGCCATTGGCGAAATTGTACTTGTGGTTATTGGTATTCTTATTGCTTTACAAATTAATAATTGGAATGAAAGCCGTAAACTTCAAAATGAAGAATTAAAATTACTTTAAGAACAAATTAAAAGTGTAAAATGAAAACTAAAACACCTTACTACGCAGTTATCTTTACCTCAACACAAAACGAGAATACTGAAGGCTACCAAGAAATGGCTATTAAAATGGAAACATTAGCTAACACTCAAAAAGGTTTTTTAGGGATTGATAATGCTAGAGAAGATGTTGGGATAACGGTTAGTTATTGGAAAAATTTAGACGCTATTAAAAACTGGAAACAAAACTCTGATCATTTAATTGCTCAACAAAAAGGTAAAACGCAATGGTATAATTGGTATAATGTGAGAATTTGTAAAGTTGAACGTGAATATGAGTTTAATGGGTTATAATTTTTTTATTCCCAAGTATTAAAAGGTTGCTTGCTTAATTGTGAATTGTAATACTGTAATAGTCCTGTAACCTCTTTACCTAACCATTTCGGTTTTATTACTGTTTCCGTCTCAGAATCTAATTCTACTTCTGCAACTATTAAGCCTTCATTATTTCCTGAAAACTCATCGACTTCAAAAATATGATTTCCTACTTCTACTTCATAACGTATTTTATCGATGATTCCTTCTTCGCAAAGTAACAAAAGTGATTCTGCATCTGACTTTGAAATCTCTTTCTCCCATTCAAAACGTGATAAACCATTATTAGTAGATTTTCCTTTTATAGTTAAAAACCCTTGATCTCCTTTTGATCGTACTCTTACAGTTCGGTCTTTATCTGTATTTAAAAACCCTTGAATAATTCTTGTGCTTTTAAAAGATTCCTCTTTATAGGCATTAGAAGTTACTAAAAATTTACGTTCTATTTCTATCATATTTATTTCCCCCTAATCCCGATAGCTATCGGGAGGGAATCTTTTTAATTTTTAACAATCCCGAACTCTCGGAAAGAACCTTATTAATTATAAAAATTATTTCAAAGATAATAAGATTCCTGCTTTCACAGGAATTTATAAATTTACAGGATGTCTGACGATTTACCAATACGAAAAATTATTCATGTAGATATGGATGCCTTTTATGCTTCCGTAGAACAAATGGATAACCCTGAGCTTAAAGGAAAACCCTTAGCTGTTGGTGGTGGAGGCAAACGTGGTGTTGTAAGTGCAGCAAGTTATGAGGCTCGAAAATTTGGTGTAAAAAGTGCAATGGCAGGGAATTTGGCTATAAAATTATGCCCTCAGCTAATCTTTGTGCGCCCACGATTTGATAGATATAATGAAATTTCTAAACAAGTGCGAAAAATATTTTTTGACTATACTGATTTGGTAGAACCCCTTTCATTAGACGAGGCGTATCTAGATGTAACTCAAAATAAAAAAGGAAATCCAAGCGCCACATTAATTGCTAAAGACATTAGACAACGTATTTTTGATGAGGTGGGTTTAACGGCTTCTGCGGGAATTTCTATTAATAAATTCATAGCCAAAGTAGCAAGTGATTATAATAAACCCAATGGACAAAAAACTGTAAATCCCGAAGAAGTTCTTAGTTTTTTAGAACAGCTTGATATTCGAAAATTTTATGGTATTGGTAAAGTTACTGCAAAAAAAATGTACCAAAAAGGCATTTTTACAGGAACCGATTTAAAAGCCAAAAGTTTGGAATTTTTAGAAATTAATTTCGGAAAATCTGGAAAGTATTACTATCATGTTGTTAGAGGTATTCACAACAGTCTTGTAAAAACAAACCGTATTAGGAAATCACTTGCTGCCGAACGTACGTTTTACGATAATTTGACAAGCGAAATATTTATGCTTAAAAAACTTGATCAAATTGCGCAGGAAGTTTCTAAACGGTTAAAAAAAAGTAAAGTGGCAGGTAGAACCATTACACTTAAAATAAAATACAGTGATTTTACTTTACAAACACGCAGTAAAACCTTGCCTTATTTTGTGAGTGATAATGCTATAATATTTGAAACCGCAAAAGATTTGTTATATCAGGAAAAATTGGATAACTCAGTGCGATTATTGGGTATTTCTCTATCTAATCTCAATACAGATAAAGCTAAAAAACCAGAACAAAAAAGTGTGAGCGTACAATTAAAGTTTGAGTTTTAGGCAGCTTATTATCTTAGCATTAAACGAAACCCTAAAAACTACAGGTTTCAATTTCGGTTACTCTCAATGTATTTACCATGCCTTTATCTTTAATTGGCATTGCGGCAAGACTAATAAGCATATCGCCAACTTCTAAGTATCCTCTTTTACAAGCCATTGCGTTTACATCTTCAATGGTTTCATCAGTACTTACAAACTTATCATAATAAAAAGCTTTCACTCCCCATAGTAAATTTAGTTGCGTAAGTATGCGTTTGTTAGATGTAAATACTAAAATATGTGCAGATGGACGCCATGCTGAAATTTGAAATGCTGTATAACCACTATTGGTTAAAGTAGAAATAGCTTTTGCACTAATTTCATTTGCCATATGAGCCGCATGATAACAAATAGATTTTGTAATATAGCGATTGGTTCGAATATGTGGTGGTGTTTGTGGCACAGTTATTAAAGGAGAGTCTTCTACACTTTTTATAATATTTGCCATTTGTGTTATAACTTGTACCGGGTAACTCCCCACTGAAGTTTCTCCAGAAAGCATTACAGCATCAGCGCCATCCATAACAGAGTTTGCAACATCATTAACCTCAGCACGTGTTGGTGTAAGGCTATTAATCATAGATTCCATCATTTGTGTTGCAATAATTACAGGTATTCTGGCGCGTTTAGCTCTTAACACCAATTGTTTTTGAATAAGAGGCACTTCTTCGGCTGGAATCTCTACACCTAAATCTCCACGTGCTACCATTAAGCCGTCACAATAGGCTACAATTTTATCGATGTTTTCAACTGCTTCTGGTTTTTCAATCTTAGCTATAATTGGAATTTTATGGTCACTATGCTTTTTGATGAGCTCTTGCAGTTGGATTAAATCTTCTGCATGACGAACAAACGATAATGCCATCCAATCTACTTTTTGTTCTATAGCGAAAATGGCGTCCTTAATATCCTTTTTGGTAAGTGCTGGCTGCGAAATATTCGTGTTTGGTAGATTTACCCCTTTTTTAGACATTAATGGTCCGCCTTGAATAACTTTTGCTTTTACTTCGCTTTTTTTATCGGATGACACAACCTCAAACATTAACTTCCCATCATCTAATAAAATTTTCTCTCCTGGTTTTGCATCTTGCGGAAACCTATCGTAGGTCATATAAACACGTTGCTTTGTACCTTCAAATTTTTCGCCTGTAGCAAAAATTAATTCGTCCCCTTCATTTACAACAACTTCTTCTTGCATTACGCCTACTCGAAGTTTTGGCCCTTGTAAATCTCCTAAAATAGCAGCATTGTACCCCAGTTCTTCATTTAGCTCTCTTATCATTTTAATTCGTGCCTTAACATCGTCGTAATTAGCATGAGAAAAGTTAATGCGAAACACGTTTACCCCTTCATTAAGCATTGCTCTAAGTGTTTCTTTGTTACTGGTTGCTGGACCTAATGTTGCAACTATTTTAGTTTTCTTTCTTTTATTCAACATTAATTAAATATTAAATTGTCTTTAGATTTTAATTGTGATATCTCTATGCTATAAACCGCAGCAATTTGTGTTATCTCTTGTATTTTGTGTATAATTACTTTCTCGTTAATAAATCCGCCACCATTGTTAATCTTTAATAAATAATTTACTTGTTTAAGTTCGGGCATTAAATTATGTATTCTTGTTATTTTACCTTGAGAGTCAAATAACGATCCTGTGCTTATTAAACTATCTTCTTCTTTTTTACAAACATTAGAGATTAAATTCCATGTTGTTTGTTGTGATCTATCTTCCCAATCATAAATTGAGTATGATGATGATGCGTATTTAAAATCTAAATCTTGTAGTTTTCGCTTTAAATTAATATGTAAATATTGATTTAAAAGATATGCAACGCGATAATCTTCTATAGTACAATGTATTGCTAATAGAGAATAGGTGTCGTCGTTAAAATCGTCTACAAGTAGTTTGTGTAACGCCATAATACTAAAATTATGAGCTGTAAATATAGTACTTTACTACTATAATAACCCATTGTTATGTGATTCTTAACAGCAAAATTTTACGAAAACGTTATAGTAAAACCCCTTAGTTAGTTCTTGATATTTTAGTTTGTAATGCAAAGAAAGCTCTTTTGGAGGCTTTTTCTTCGGCTTTCTTTTTTGAAGTAGCTCTTGCTTTGGCAACAACCTTATTGTCTATATATAGTTTTACTGAAAAATGCTTCAGTTCATCCTTTCCAGTATCTTCATAAACACTGTAGTTAAATGTTTTCTTTTCTTTTTGACACCACTCTATAAGCAAACTTTTATAGCTAATTACTTTACCTTCTAGCTTTTCAATATCAACATGGGGAATAATAACGCGATCAAAAATAAATTTTTCACAATATGAGTATCCTAAATCTAAAAATATGGCGCCTACTAAAGCTTCAAATAAGTTTCCGTGAATATTGCTTCCAAAATTACTTTTAGGAATCTTACTTTCTACAAGATTAATTAAGTTAAGTTCTTTGCCTAATTCGTTTAAGTGTTCTCTACTTACAATTTTAGAGCGCATTTTAGTTAGATATCCTTCGTCTCCTTGAGGAGCTTTATTAAACAAATGCGTTGCTACGACAGAACTTAACATCGCATCTCCAACAAATTCTAAGCGTTCATAATTAATTGGTGTGCCCTCTGCATCTCGCTTGTTCATAGATCTGTGTGTGAATGCTTTTTTATAAAGGCTTTTCTTTTTGGGTTGAAAGCCTAAAATTTTTCGTATTTCAGCAAAAAAATTCCCGTCTGAATCAGAACGGGAATTTAATATGTTACGGATAAATTTCACTCAGAGTTTAATTTAGCTTTCTAAATATTACACAAGCATTATGTCCGCCAAACCCAAAGGTGTTACTCATGGCGACATTAACGTCTCTTTTTTGAGCTTTATTTAGCGTTAAATTTAATTCTGAATCAATATTCTCATCAACCGTTGTATGATTAATGGTTGGTGGGACAATGCCATGCTCTATAGACAATATAGATGCAATTGCTTCAATGGCTCCTGCAGCTCCTAATAAATGTCCTGTCATGGATTTTGTAGAATTAATATTTATGTTTTTTGCATGACTCCCAAATACCTCAGTTATAGCCTTAAGTTCAGCAACATCACCCAAAGGTGTAGATGTTCCATGTGTGTTAATAGCATCAACCTCTTCTGGTTTTAGTCCTGCATTTTCTAAACAATTTTGCATTACAGCAAATACCCCTATCCCTTCTGGATGTGGAGCAGTCATATGGTAAGCATCAGAAGATAATCCTCCTCCAACAAACTCAGCATATATTTTTGCCCCTCTTGCTTTAGCATGTTCGTATTCTTCTAAAATAAGTGCACCAGCGCCTTCTCCAAGTACAAAACCATCTCTGGTTCCGTCAAATGGTCTTGATGCTGTTTCTGGGCTTTCATTTCTAGTTGATAAGGCATGCATAGCATTAAACCCACCCATTCCAGCAATGGTTACCGCTGCTTCACTTCCTCCTGTAACAACAACATCGCAATGCCCTAAACGTATATAGTTTAAAGCATCAAACATTGCGTTAGCAGCAGATGCACATGCTGATACGGTTGTGTAATTAGGTCCCATGAAGCCATGCTTAATAGAAATATTGGCTGGCGCAATATCGGCAATCATTTTAGGGATAAAGAACGGATTAAATCTTGGTGTACCATCTCCATCTGAAAAATTTAAAACTTCTTTCTGAAACGTTTCTAAGCCACCAATTCCTGCTCCCCAAATAACACCTATTCGTAGTTTATTTACTTCGTCTAAGTTTAATTTTGCATCTGCAATAGCTTCGTCTGAAGCCACCATAGCATATTGTGCAAACTTATCCATTTTACGAGCGTCTTTTCTACTAAGAAAATCTTCAGCATTAAAGTTTTTTACTTCACAAGCGAATTTTGTTTTGAACTTTTCAGTATTAAAATGTGTTATAGGCGCAGCACCACTTTTACCATCAACAAGTTTTTTCCAGTATTCATCTACTGTATTTCCTATTGGCGTAAGTGCTCCTAAACCAGTAACTACAACTCGCTTTAATTCCATAAAAAAAGGTGCTTATTTTGCGTCTTCAATATATGATATCGCTTGACCTACTGTTCCAATGTTTTCAGCTTGATCGTCTGGGATTTGAATATCGAATTCTTTTTCAAATTCCATTATTAATTCAACAGTGTCTAATGAATCTGCTCCTAAATCGTTTGTGAAGCTAGCTTCAGTTACAACTTCGTTTTCATCAACACCTAATTTGTCTACGATAATCGCTTTTACTCTTGATGCAATGTCTGACATAATCTTTAAATTTTAAGTTTTAATTAGGACGCAAAAATAAAAAACTTTATCTTAAAACTCGCCTTTACTTTAAAAATGTGAATGATATTTATAAATTTTAAGTTGAAGTATTTCTTTTTTACTTCTATTTGTTAATATTTATTCTTTTTTTTGCCTAAACAATCTTAACATTATATTTGAAAATGAAACGTATTGTAATTTTTGCTTCCGGCTCTGGAACTAATGCTGAAAATTTAATTTGTTTTTTTCAAAATTGTAATGATGCTGATGTTGTTCTTGTTTTAACAAACAACCCTAAGGCTAAAGTTATAGAACGTTGCAATAGTTTAAAAACAAGTTGTTTGTCGTTTAATCGAACTGCTCTTTACAAAACTTCGGATGTTTTAAATATTCTTAAAAGTAACGAACCCAATCTTATTGTATTAGCTGGGTTTTTGTGGAAATTTCCAGAAAACATTTTAAATGCTTTTCCAAATAAAGTCATTAATATTCACCCTGCATTGTTACCAAAATATGGTGGAAAAGGTATGTATGGCAAATATATTCATCAAGCTGTTTTGGATAATAAAGAAGTAGAAACTGGAATCACTATACATTATGTAAATGAAAATTACGATGAAGGGGCAATTATTTTTCAATCAAATTGTAGTGTTGAAACAACAGATACTATTGAAGATATTGCTACAAAAATTCATAAATTAGAGATGTATCACTTTCCAAGAGCAATTGAATCTTTACTTTCCTCAAATGAGTAAAAAAAAGAAAAAATATTACACAGTCTGGAAAGGTCATCATACTGGAGTTTTTGAAACTTGGGAGGATTGCAATGCTCAAATTAAAGATTTTCAAGGTGCTCTATACAAATCGTTTGCAACTTTTGAAGCGGCGAAAAAAGCATTAAAAGGTAAATATAAAGATTATATAGGTAAGACTAAAAAATTTACAAGTGAGCTTTCTGAAGCAAAGCTAAAAAAAATTGGTCAACCAAATTATAAATCTATTTCTGTAGATGCTGCTTCAAGTGGTAATCCCGGAAAAATGGAATATCGTGGCGTTGATACTAAAACTAAAAAAGAACTATTCAAACAAGGCCCTTTTGAAGAAGGTACTAATAATATTGGCGAATTTTTGGCATTAGTGCATGGATTAGCCTTTTTAAAACAGAGAAATAGTAATAAAATAATATATTCTGACTCTAAAACAGCTTTAAGTTGGGTTAAGAAAAAAACTTGTAACACAAAACTTAAAAAAACAAATAAAAACAAACAACTGTTTGAACTTGTAGAAAGGGCTTTAGATTGGTTAAACGACAACTCGTATACCACCACAATTGTAAAATGGGAAACTAACGCTTGGGGAGAAATTCCAGCAGATTTTGGCAGAAAATAACCTTATTTAAACAACCGCTTTCTTAGCTTTTTTTGAGACTAAATTTTACGTAAGTTTGCACTGAATTTTTAATCCACTTTATGAGCAAATTAGTCATTGTTGGTACTGTAGCATTTGATGCAATTGAAACCCCTTTTGGGAAAACTGATAAGATTCTTGGAGGTGCAGCCACTTTTATAGGGTTAGCGGCAACACAATTTGATATAAACTCTGCTGTGGTTTCTGTGGTTGGTGGGGATTTTCCTCAAAAATATTTAGATCTCTTATCTCATAAAAATATAGATGTTTCTGGTGTTGAAATTGTAGAAGATGGGAAAACTTTTTTTTGGAGTGGTTTATACCACAACGATATGAATTCTCGTGATACTTTAATAACCGAACTTAATGTGTTAGCAGATTTTCAACCTGTTGTTCCTGAAAACTACAAAGACGCAAAAGTTGTGATGCTAGGGAACCTGCATCCATTAACTCAACTAAGTGTGTTAGAGCAAATGAGGGGAAAACCAGAATTAGTAATTTTAGATACTATGAATTTCTGGATGGACAGTGCCCTAGAAGATCTTCATAAAGTTATAAAGAAAATTGAT
>Ga0114934_10003129_pt1 | contig 10374 bp, 9 predicted proteins | sample 4SBtaG_2_FD_99695 | JGI IMG/M metagenome (GOLD analysis project Ga0114934, IMG submission 99695) | Deep subsurface microbial communities from Kolumbo volcano to uncover new lineages of life (NeLLi) - 4SBTROV10_white metaG | ecosystem: Environmental > Aquatic > Marine > Volcanic ...
CCACCTTAAAATCTTTCTCTTTTTGGTATGATTTTCGGGGTCCATTATAGTTCCGGAAAGATGTCAAAACGGTCGAAACCCTTTGAATACAAGGGGAAAAAGAAAACCCGTCACCCCAGAGAATGACCCCGGAGAGACGGGTTGTCTTTTTTAAATGGTGGAGGCGGCGGGAATCGAACCCGCGTCCGAAGAAGCCAACTAACATCCCTCTACATGCTTATCCGAAGATTTGTTTTCGGAATGGTTTGCTCCCTTCGGCAGGATAAAACCTTCCTATCAGCCTGTAAGATTCGTGATCAAGTCCGGCTGCCCGAAATAACCACTATCCGTCGTTCTGACGCCCGCTCAAGCTCTGACGGAACGAGCTTGGCAGACGGCTGCTTTAAGCAGCTAGTGCGTAATTGTCTTCTGCAATTAATTTTAAGTTTGGACTTTTTTACGAGGTTGCCCGCCTCGGCATGCTAGATATCAATCCAATCTTCCCCGTCGAAACCTTTGCGCCCCCCTTTTTCTTTGTGCTTTTGAGCGCTGTCATCTCTTCTTAGATACTCATTTGAGCATTTGGAAATACCAAAATAATATTACCATTTTATGATATTTTTTTCCAAGTTTAATTTTTATTCTCTATAAAATTTTCTATTTTATCAAGAATATTACTTATATAAGATGGTTTAGCTATATATTCTAATTTGTTTTCATAAAAAAAATCCAATATCTCTTTAGAATTATTTCCAGTATGAAAAATAAATTTAGAAGCTTTTTCAGTAAATTCCTTTTTCATTATATTATAAAGATCAATACCATTTTTTTTGGGCATATCAATATCACAAAGAACCACATCAAAATACTTTACTTTAAGTTTTTCATATGCTTCAAGTCCATTCAAAGCGATCTCTGCCCTATAATGAGAAGATAGTATTTTTGATATAAATTTTGCTATCATTTCCTCATCATCAACAATAAGTATGCTTTCTTTTTTTATTTCAGAAATTTTTTTAATCTCTTCAAGCCTTTTTTTACAGTAATCTATAGAATTTAAAAATTCTATTATAATCTCAATATGCTTTTCAATCAAATCTACAGCTTTTTTAATGGCTCCTTCTGTTTTGATGAAGTTTTTCACAATATATATAAATAATCCATTGTATTCCATCATTTCTAATTCGATTATGAAATCAAACATCTCTTCTTTTGTCATTGTTTTGCTTTTGAGTTTTTGGAAAATTTTATCAAGAGGTTCTTCAAGATTCTTTTTAAATTTTTCCCCTATCAAGATTTCAGGTAGTTTGAATCCATCTGTAATACCTGTTCTAAGTATCTCTTTCATAATATCCCTGTGTTCGGCTTCTTCAAAAGCCCTTTCTTTGAGAAACTTAGATAATCTAGGTTTATCAGAATAATATTCCGATGCAAGGTCATAAAAAATCCTTGCTTTTTCTTCCATTTCTTTTTGCCAGCTAACTAATTCATCAAAATATTTTTTCATTCTCAATAATCCTTCAAATTATTTTATTTTTATGGTATTTGATCTTTACCTTTTTACTCATCTTCTCATTCAAAATCCAAAATTTAAAATCTATAATTTATTCAATGACCTTTTACCTATTTAATAATTATACATTTAATGATAATATTTAGTCAAAACTTTTGGAGGAAAAATGATAAATACTGTAACGCTTCATGGCAATCAATTTAATCTTATTGGTAATACCATAAAAAATGGTGAAAAAGCCCCTGACTTCAATGTGCTAAATCAGAAAATGGAAGAAGTGTCTCTCAAGGATTTCGAAGGCAAAGTAAAAATAATCAGTGTGACTCCCTCACTTGATACCCCAGTTTGTGATGCTCAAGCCAGATTTTTTAATAAAAAGGCCTCTGAATTATCTGAAGATATTGTCATCCTAAATATTAGTGTTGACTTGCCTTTTGCAATATCAAGATTCTGTACAGCTGCAAATATAGATAGAGTACATGTACTTTCAGACCATAAAGATGTTTCATTCGGAATGAATTATGGTTTATTAATTGAAAAACTTCGATTATTAGCAAGAGCGATATTAATAATTGACAGAGAAGACAAAATAAAATATATACAAATTGTTAATGAGGTAGGAGATTCTCCTGATTTTGAAAGCGTATTTAATAAATTGGCAGATATAGTCTGAGTGTATAATAAGTCAATATTTCATAGACTCGAGCTATTACTTGGCAAGGAAATAGTTTCGGATATCTCTTCAAAAAAAGTCATACTTTTTGGTGTAGGAGGAGTAGGAAGCTGGTGTGCTGAGAGTCTTATACGTTCGGGAATACATCATCTAACAATAGTAGATCCCGATGTGATATGTATTACAAATCTGAATCGCCAGCTCCAAACTGATACTGAAAATATTGGACGAGCAAAGGTAGATGAACTCAAAAAAAGGTTAAAAAAAATCAATCCTGATGCAGAGATCATTGCATTAAAAAAGGACTATTCGCAAGAGAACTTTACTGATTTCAATCTTTATGATTATGATTATGTGATAGATGCTATAGATAGCCTTAAAAACAAGATACATCTTTTAAAGACATGTCTATCAAGCAATATAAAGATTTTTTCTTCTATGGGAGCTGCATCAAGGATCGACCCAACAAAGGTTTTGACTGCTAAAATATCTAAGACATTCAATTGCCCACTTGCGAGAAGAGTAAGAAGAGCATTGAAAAAGGAAAAGATCTATAAAGAGTTTATTTGTGTTTTTAGCACGGAGGAAGCTATAAAGCCGATAGATAAAAACGATATATGTGATTCAAAAAATATTGTGAATGGTACAGTTGCACATATTCCGGCTATTTTTGGTTTTACTCTTGCAGGATTGGTAATTTGCGATATAAAAAAGGCATATTAGGAATATTTTGTACTGTAATGATTTGACAATATTAAGTATAAGTAGCATAATAAAGAAAAAAATTAGGAGGTAATTATATGTTTAGAGGACCTGTGATTGATGCACAATATGAAACTATAAACGAAACCTCACATTCATTCAGTGATGTATTGGCAGATGCCTTCAATTGGATGGCTCTAGGCCTTTTAATAACTGCACTTGTATCATTTTTTGTTGCTTCAAATCCATCGCTTATAAAGATGTTTTTGACTTCAGGAATGTTTTATGTGCTTATATTGGCTGAACTTGGGCTAGTTTTCTTTATTTCAGCAAGAATAATGAAGCTTGACCCATCTACGGCTCTTTCTATGTTTTTTATATATTCTGCTTTGAATGGAGTGACAATGGCTTCAATATTTATAGTTTATACTTCAAGTAGCATTGCGACTACCTTCATGGTAACTGCAGCTATGTTCGGAGTAATGGCTTTTTTAGGAAAGAATACAAATAAAGACTTATCCAATATGGGAAATATAATGTTCATGGGACTTATTGGTATAATAATTGCATCAGTTGTAAATATTTTTTTGAAAAGTCCGGCAGTATATTGGTTAATAACCTATGCAGGAGTTGTGGTTTTCTGTGGTCTTACAGCATGGGATGTTCAGAAAATAAGGGCTATGGAACAGCACATGCCTGGAAATGAAAAGAGAATAGCAATATTTGGAGCTCTAACATTATATTTAGATTTTATTAATCTTTTTCTTATGCTTTTAAGAATATTGGGTGGAAGAAGAGATTAAAAAACCCAGCAGAGTTTTTTTCCTTGGTGCTGGGGCATCCTTTGTAGATGGTGTGCCACTACAATCCCAGCTTTTAAAAAAATGTTTTGAACTTATAGATAAAGATTCTTTTGAATATACTCAAATTAAAGAATTCTTTGAAGTCTTTTTTAATCTTAAAGAACCAATTACGGGCAATGATTTTCCTAAAATGGAACAACTTCTCGGAATGCTGGAAATGCCCAAATTAATAGATATAGACTATCCAGGATATAGTGAAAAACGAATAAATGAATTTAAGCGTATTATATTTGGAGTTATTTTAAAGGCATTGAGAAAATGCAGTTCTGACATTAAAAAAAGCTATAATTATAGGTTTGTAAAGAAAATCAAGGATAATCTTGATGATTTTGATGAAATTAATTTTATAACCATGAATTACGATACTGTATTAGATGATTCCCTTTCTTTGTTAAATACACTTGAAAAAATTGATTTTGGGCTTGATCTTGTAAACTACTATTCAAGATATAATAAGAAATTTCCGCTTGAAAAGCCTATGCCTGGGAATATACATCTTTTAAAATTACATGGGAGCATATCATATCGATATTGTCGAGTATGTCAGTCTATAGAACTTGTACATACTGATGGTGACGATATTTTTGATCAATCTTTCTGTAGTATAGATGGTACTCCTACCGAAATATTGGTTGTACCTCCATCATTTTTTAAGAATTTGAAAGTTCCGCCCCTTATGCAGCTGTGGATAAAAGCAAGATTAATGCTGATGGATGCGGATGAGATATATTTTATTGGTTACTCGCTACCTCTTGCAGATATTCCTGTATGGCAGATGCTAAAGAGTGCTGAATTGGCAAGGCCTAATAAGAAAGTCATAGTTGTGGATGCAAAGGGTAAAAAAAGTGGTGAAATCAATAAGAGATATTCTCAGATATTTACTAATATTGAATATTTGCCAATAGGATTTGAAAGCTTTATTGATTCTATTGAAAAATATTTAATGTAATTAATAATTTAGCAGTATTTCGAACCATAATTCTCTAAGATCAGAAGTATTATAAGAAAAACCATTTTGATCTATTGCACCTGAATTTCCTGTATAACCAAATTTTGAATCTCCTGCAATACCAGAAACTGGCATTAATGATGAATTTTTATTACAGTTAGTCTTTCTATACAAAAGGTTGAAACGAGTATTTGGCTTATATTTATAACTAATGATACCGGTATATATATTTCTATCATCATCTATTGTTCCATAATGTGGGAGCCTGTCATCTATATCTTCAATTCTTCCTGTTAAGAGAAAATTCCCTGAAATAGGATATCTTAGTTCTAAAAATAAATCATCAAACCCGTGAGTATATCCTGCAGCATTATAAAGAAGTTTTGTATAAGGGTCATCGAAATAATAAATAATTGACTTATTACTTCCTACTGGAGCAAAAAAGTAATCGGAGAATTTTGTGTATCTTAAATCGAAACCCAGATCATCATTTTTTCCGTAACTAATCAAAGTTCTAAGTCCCATTCCACCGTTTTCAAATGAATTATTTACTTTTAAATCTCTTTCCCAATCCATCATAGAAATATCTATACCTAAGTATATGCTTTGAAAGAGTATATAATTAGCGGTAAGCCCGTACCAAGAGTAATTTCCTGAATATCCATCAAAAATATTATTAGTTTTTCTGTCTATTATTTCAGCTGTAATACTTTGAAAAGGATTTTTTTGATGAGCATAATATGCGGAAATATCTGCTCCCTTGAATGATGATAATGCTTCTAAAAAGCCAAGATCAAAGGGCCTGTTTATAGAAGTATTCATTTTGATAGCTGCATCATGTATTTTTATATTATTAAAATATGGTAAAGGTCCCTCGGAATAATAAGCATCAGCTACACCATTAGCAAGCATTCCAGAGCCAATTTTTATATCTTGTCTTCCCAGTATTATAAAATCACAGTTTTTATAGGGAGCATTAAAAATGAGATTTGCATAATGGGTATAAAAGGCTGTATCTGTTTCATTGCCAGATGTTTTTCCATTAGTCCAGTCTCCTTTCTGTGAGTTAAAAAAAGCATCTCTTTCAAGTCTTATATAGCCTTTGAAATTATCATTGGAATAATTTATATCAAATCCTGTTCTTGATACGAAATAGTTTTCGTTTAGGACTTTTTTTACAGCTGATTCTTTATAATCAAGGTCTTCAAATCTTATTCTTGTATCTATAGATAATTTGATCCCATTCTTTCTCAAATCAGGATTTTTTAATCTCTCAACTTTAAGCATTGTATCATATAGATCATTTTTAAGGGCATACATATTGTTTTCAAGTTTAGAGATTCGAAAGCCCAACATAGAAAGTTCTGTCTTAAAATTTGCACATAATTTCATTATTTCGGGTTTGGATTTTGATTCTGGAAATTTTTCCATATATCTAGCAAGTAAGAGGGATAGTTGATATCTAGTGACTGGTTTGTCTTTATTGTTTATAAAAAAATTATCATTAGATTTTATTATTCCTTCAGAATAAAGCTTTTTAATGGATTGATAAGCCCAATTATCAGGTTTTACTTTTAAGAAAGGCTGATTCTGAACAGAAAATACTGAAAATGATAAAATAGTTAAAAAAATGAATATGAATGTTTTCATAAAAATGCTATCGGATAATTAATTATTAAACTTTATTTTGACTCAATGGTGAACAGGCTGTTGAAAAACTTCCAAAATAAGTCCGGAACAAAATACTGTGTATTTATACGAGGGGTAAGGGATAAGGGATAAGTGGTAAGAGATAAGAAATCATAGATTCTACTTCCTATCTCCCTGCTCCCTGCTCTCTTGATGTTTGGACTTGCACAGAGAATTTTTCAACACTTGTTAACCATTTTGCCTACAATAATTTGACAGTATCAGCTTGTGAATAGGAAGTTGATTTTTATTCATTATGAATATAAAATAAAAAAACAATAAATATAATAGGAGGACAAATGCCTGATAATTTTGTATTTACTTCTGAATCTGTTACCGAAGGTCATCCGGATAAAGTAGCTGATCAGATCTCTGATGCTGTATTAGATGCCGTGCTCACTAATGACCCCATGGGTAGAGTCGCATGTGAGACACTTGTAACAACAGGAATGGCTTTAATAGCTGGAGAGATAACGACAAATAGCTATATAGATATTCCAAAAATAGTCCGAAAGACAGTCGAAGAAATTGGATATACAAATCCTGATTTCGGTTTTGACGCTACTACCTGTGCTACAATAGTATCTGTGGATGAGCAATCTCCTGATATTGCCCAGGGTGTAAATGTCTCTTTAGAGGCGAGAGGTAATGAAAAGGAAGATGATAGTTTTGGTATCACTGGTGCAGGGGATCAGGGTATGATGTTTGGATATGCATGTAATGACAATAAGGACTATATGCCAGACCCGATCTATTATGCACATAAACTTACAAAAAGACTTTCAGAAGTCAGAAAGGATAAAACCCTTGAATTCCTCAGACCTGATGGGAAAAGTCAGATATCTATACGATATGAAAATGGTAAGCCTATTGAAGCCACAAATATCGTTATTGCTGCCCAGCACGATCCTGATATTGAATATGTGGATCTTAGGGAAGCTATTATTGATGAAGTAATTAAAAAAGTAATACCCACAAAATTTATTACCGAAAATACATCCTATCATATAAATAGGACGGGAAAATTCGTAATTGGAGGTCCTCATGGCGATACAGGGCTTACTGGAAGAAAAATTATTGTAGATACTTATGGTGGCTGGGCTAGACACGGTGGTGGTGCTTTCTCTGGGAAAGACCCAACCAAGGTTGATCGCTCTGCAAGTTATGCTGCAAGATATGTAGCAAAAAATATTGTGGCATCAGGAATAGCTGATAAATGTGAAATAGAACTCGCATATGTCATAGGTGTTGCGCATCCACTTTCCATACATATTGAAACATTCGGCACTGGAAAAATAAGTGATGAAGAGATTGTAAAACTTGTTAGAAAGAATTTTGATCTTAGACCAGGAGCTATCATCAATTATCTCAATCTTCGAAGGCCTATATACAGGCAGACTGCTGCATATGGCCATTTTGGAAGAAATGATTTAGATCTTCCATGGGAAAGGACTGATATGGCAGATATACTTAAAAAGGATGCAAAAATATAACTATTTTAAGGGGGCTTTAAGCCCCTTTTTATTATGAAATTATTTTGTAAAAATAAGCTTATCTTTAATGATTTAAAAGTAGCAAATACATTTTTAAGTAGATTTTTAGGTCTTATGGGGAAAAAATCGCTCCCAGAAGGATCTGCACTTCTTATATCTCCATGTAAAATGGTACATAATTGCTTTATGCGTTTTTCTATAGATATATTATTTATAGATTCTAAAAATAAAATAGTCGGACTATGTCCTGGATTAAGGCCTTGGAGATTAAGTCCCTTTATAAAAAACTCAAAATCTGTTATTGAATGTAATAAAGGCATAATATCGAGATTCGATCTTTCTATTGGTGATTTGGTTGAAATTAAACCATAAAATTTTCTTGATTTTAATCGATAATACTCTCAGTTATTAGTTCCCAAATCAATCTGTGTCTGGAGATTTCAAGTCTGAAATCTCCAGTTGCATATCCAAAGGGGGTATTAAAATGAAGCAATCTATATTTTTTGCTATTATAGCTGGAACAATTTTTGTTTTTTTCTACATTAATATTTTCGGTCAGGAAAAACATTTATCTTCAAAGGAAAAGGCACTTCTTCTTTTTAAACAAGGAAAAAAGGAAAAAGCTATTGCTATGATTACCAAGTTATTAGCCAAAAATCCTCAAGATAAAGAACTTCAACTATATCTTTCTTCTATTGGAGAAAAGTCATCTTATAAGAAAAAAGTTCTTACAATACAGGAAAACAACAAAAGTAGCAAAGAAGACAATATCATAAATGACTCTAAGCAACTTATTAAACAAAAAAAATATAAAAAAGCAATAATACTTTTAAAGAAAAAAATAGAGTCTGAACCAGATACTATTATAGGCAGACAGCTGATTGCAAAATGTTATTATCATCTTAATGAATATTCAAAAGCCTATGATTTTTTCAGAGTGCTCCCTGAAAAAAGTCAGAACAAATATTATATGGCTTATTGCCTCTATAATCTTAAAGATTATAATACTGCTATAGAATACTTAGACGATGTAAAAAGTATAGATGGACTTTATCTTAGAGGGCGATGCTTTCAAAAACTTGGGGATTTTGATAAAGCAATAAGGGACCTTATTTATATTGATAAATATTCTCCAAGCATTGCAATAAGAAAAAATCTTGCTTTTCTACTTATGAAAAAAGCTAAATACAAATTAGCTGAAAAATATTTTGAGTATCTTATAGAAAAAAGGAGCAAGGTTGCAGATTTTCATTTTCAGCTTGCTATATGCCGAGAAAAAATCGGTGATGTTGATGGTGCATTGAAAGAGTTTAAGAAGACTCTAATACTCAAGAAAAATGATTATAAATCGCTTAAAGCAATGGGAAATCTTTATTATCAGAAAAAAGACTGGAATAACTCCATATTATGTTTTAAAAGAGCCCTTATACAAATACCTGATTCTTTTTCAACTCTAATAAAACTTGGATTTGCATACAATGCACTGGATAACAAACAGGAAGCTATGAAATGCTACAAAATGGCTCTCAAATGCAAAAATATAGGACCTGATGACAAAGACAAGATCGTCTCTTTAATACAGTTTACAAAGAAAGAAATTTGATTATTATTTACCAGTTATTTGAGCGTATATTCCTATAACACCATCAAAATTCTTTATAGCAAAAATATCAGGTTGTATTTTCAAAGGAATAATATCATCAAAATGAGCTTCGAAAGATACGACTTTGTTTGAATATGTAAAGTGCATCTTTTTACCTGCAATTTTTGAATTATAATTGCCAATATTCTGATTAATGAGTGAAATCAGTGTATTTATTTCCGAATCAATATCAATATTCACATCAGATTCATAATCATTAATATTCATATCGATTTTGTTAAGAAGCTTGATTAACGGAGAAATATCTACTTTTAACCATGTACAGCCCTGAGGAGAATTTTGATACTTTATTGTTATAGTTCCGGTATTATCATCTTTCGATGCAATTTCTATTTTTTCGATCTTTATATTTACTGACCTTGTAGGTTCTGTGAAATGTCCAAGAAGTTTATTTAATATAGCGTCTCCAACATATGCCTGTATCTCTGCCATATTATTCTCTTTAATTTCTTTGGAAGTTGAGAAAGTAAGATATTCTTTTTCAAGTTTTATAAAATTAATCTTCACCGAAGAGAGTGCCGGCATAAGTGAATAATTAGCAAGATTAAGTCTTATTGTACCGCAGTATTTAGTTGATGGTATATACTGAGCCGTAATGTTTACATCTGAATCATTTTTATGTACAGCTTCATTGATTGATTTCACAATGCTTTTTATCCTGTCTATGGCAGTATGTTTATCTTTTTTACTGCCGCTTTGATAATATGCAGAAATATCAATATATATATCACCTGATTTTGCATACATATCACCAGTAAATTTGATAGGAATATTCATAAACAAAAATTTATAATTAGCTTCGAATGAAAAGGAATCCTTATAAAAATGAATGACTGTATCCTTTATGCTA
>Ga0114934_10003130_pt1 | contig 10374 bp, 7 predicted proteins | sample 4SBtaG_2_FD_99695 | JGI IMG/M metagenome (GOLD analysis project Ga0114934, IMG submission 99695) | Deep subsurface microbial communities from Kolumbo volcano to uncover new lineages of life (NeLLi) - 4SBTROV10_white metaG | ecosystem: Environmental > Aquatic > Marine > Volcanic ...
AAGATGAGGCGGCCGCGACGATGTAGTACTTATGTACGTCGAGGAGCTGGACGCCGAAATCTGACAAAGTATATGACCCGCCGCCGACGGCGCCGGCAGGGGCCATAAGATGAGGGGGAGGGGAATAATCATTTCCAGTGAATTAGAAAATCCCCCGCCCGAGTCTTTGAAAAAGACGAGTCACGGCGTGGTGCAGAGGTGGAAAACGCTTGCGGTTGGAAACTCTGGCACCCGCCGTGATTAGGCCTGAAAGGCTGAGGGCGGGGGTGCGCAACACGTGCGGCCCTTAAGGTGGGGTAGATGGCAATTTCTCGCCGGGCTTTATTTTGACTTTTGCAAGAGGCTATTTAAAGTCCTTTTTGCCGGATTGAAAGGACAGCTCGGCCAGAAGAATTACCAGTAGGCACGCCAGCTTTTTCATCTTTTTTGCTCCCCCTACTTGATACCCGGCCTTAAAAAGCCGGCGGGCCGTCTCTACCGGGGGATACCCTTAACCACTATTCCCCCTTCCCCCTTTCTCGTCATTCCGGTGAAAATCACCCTCTTTCCGTTCATCAGCCCGGTGCACACGCTGAGTATTTCTCCATTTGGGACCTCGATGCTCCACTTCCTCTTCCAGGTATAGTCCGTCGTCATAACGTATCCCTCGACGACGGGATGGTCACCGCCCTTCGCCGCTATCAGCGTGTCGAGAAAGGCCGCGACGGCGGATACGGGTTCGGTGGTCGGTCCGTTCACCACCGTCAGATTGCGTCCCTCTACCACGCCGATCGTTCCGTCCTGCTGGAGGAAGGCGAAGAGACTGCCCGCGGGACCCCTGAACCGGACGATATCGACGCACAGCCCCAGCTCCTGGTCCCGGAAGTCGGCGAGGGAGAAGGCCTTCTCAACCTCGTCCTCAGGCGCCTTCAGGAACCTGGCTTCCCTCGTTGACAGCGGAAATCCATCTAATACCGCGGCCGGTTGCGGAAGGCCGCCGGGACCATTCACGTAGAGTCTTCCGAACCTGCGGCCCAGGTCGAACCACCCCATGGAGGAAAGGCCCGTATCTTCAAGTACCTCCCTCAACACGCTGGGGCCGGCCGACCGGTCTTCCGCCGGAGCCGGGAGGTGGAAGGAAGCGACTCTCTTCCAGTCATTCGGAGCAAAGACGAAAATCGTTTTCGCCCCGGATACCCAGAGTCGGCCGGCGGCTGATTCCCATCCGAGAGCTATCGGTTTCTCTTCGAGCTTTATCCAGCGTGTTTCGACGGTCGATTGGGATGGGGTTGCGTCTTTTTGCGAAGGCGGGCCGGCTGGCGGACGGCAGGTGAAAAGGATGTCGGTCGGAGATCCTCCGTTCGTCGGCATGAAATGGACGTGAAGACCGGAAAGCCGGTCATTTTCCCAGAGATCGGGGGAGAGCCAGATGAGAGCTGAGAAACTGGACGGGTCGAGCTGGTCGAAGGCCTGTCGCCGGGTGTTGGTCAGCACCCCCAGGTCGCGCAGCGGGGTCGCCCCGGGCAACATTGAAGACAGAGCGTCTCCGACGGCGGTCATGAAGGTAAGGTTTCCGTTCCAACCCACCGCGATGTGCTCGTAGCGGTCGAGTTGAAGAAGTTTCTTCAGAGCCGAAGCGGCTTGCCCGCCCACTCCCTCGAATCCGGCCTTCCCGTTCAGAAGAAGGGGCTCTCTCGGGCCGGTTTCTCCCTTTGCTGGCGGAGGAATGACGGGGCGGCGGTTGCTCTCGGCGCAGGCCAGCAACAGGGTCAGAATTCCCGCCGCGATGGCGGTACGGTAGAGCCTTCTCTTCATTTCGCTTAAACCTCCTTGTAGGAGCAGAGCCTTTTCAGCAGAAGCTCTTCGTCGCTTTCCAGCAGGGTTCTCAGGTGAATCAACACTCTGTCGTTTGAAATGACGGTCAGAATCGGCGGCTCTCCGCCCGTTCGAAGAAAGGCACTGAGGGCGCCCGCTCCGCCTCCTACCGGAATTATTGAAAGCGCGGGTGAGGACAGGGGAGTGAGCGGTGCCGATCCGGCGCCGACCCTGCCTTCCGCTTCTGCCACCTCAATATCGAAGAGACCCGGAACAAGGTTTTCGAGCCGGGATGCGAGCTTTTCCGCCTGTTCCCTAAGCGTTTTCGCGGAGCGCTTAAGCATTGCTATTGCCGGAATCTCGTTCTCCCGGCCCCTCCTGTAAAGGTCCAGGATTTCTCCGAGCAGGAAATAGGTGTTCTTGTCAACGCGAAGCGCCCGGAGCAGGGGGTTGGTCCGGAACCGTTCCGCGACACCGGGCTTCGCGAGAATTATCCCCGCCTGGCAACCGCCAAGGAGTTTGTCGGCGCTGAAGGTAATCGCGTCGGGGGCGCTCGCGAGAGCCGAACGAACCGTGGGTTCACCGGAAAGAGCCGGCGGGATTTCCTCCATCACCATTCCCGACCCGAGGTCGAAGCCGACCGGCAGGCCGGTCTTTTTCCCGAGGGCGGTCAATTCCTCCAGGGAGACCGTCTCGGTGAAACCGAGGACCCGATAGTTGGAGGTATGCACCTTTAGCAACAGGCCGGACTCTTCGCCGCAAGCGTTTTCATAGTCCACTATCCTCGTCCTGTTGGTGGTGCCTACCTCCTTCAGGATGGAGCCCGAAGCCAGCATTACCTCCGGCATCCTGAACCCGCCTCCGATTTCGACCAGCTCTCCACGGCTGACCAGGCACTCCCGCCCGAAGGCAAGGGTGTTAAGGAGAAGCAGGACGGCGCCTGCGTTGTTGTTCACGACGATGGTCCGGTAGTTGGTGTCAAGGAGATCCTGAAAGTACCTCTCTATCCGAAGGCCCCTGTGTCCCCTCCGGTCGGCGTCGAGGTCAATTTCCAGGTCGCTGTACCCGCTCAACTGCTCCGATGCCCTGCTGAAGGCTTCCCCGGGAATAGGAGCGCGGCCCAGGTTGGTGTGGAGGACGACCCCGGACCCGTTTACGACGCGTCTCAGAACCGGGCGGAAGCTCTCTTTCAGCCGCGAGCGGGCGGCCGCAATCACCGTTTCTTCGCACGGCATTTTATCGCCGTTCCGCCATCGCTCCACCGAGCTTGCCAGTACTTCGCGCAGGGCCTTCTTTGCGGCTCTCCTTCCGTATTCCGTGATGAGGGCTTTTGCGCCGATGGAGTCCAGCAGGCGGTCCATCTTCGGCGGGTGAACAGCGGTCATGCTTCTCCTCCAGAGGGAAGATTGTACAACATTAGGAAAGGCATGAGGAAGGGGTGCATGGATGGGTTCAGAAGTTTTCCTTCTGGAACTCTTCGAGGGTGGTGACGCCCCTGTCGACCGCTTCAAGCGCGACCTGCCTGAGGGGGACGAGGCCTCCCTTCAGAGCGTGCTTCAAAAGTGTCCGGGCCGAAGCTTTTTTCGAGAGGGACTTTCTGAAAGCAGTTGAGGGGGTCAACACTTCGAAAAGAGCAGCCCGGCCCTTGTACCCGATCTGGGAACAGGCTTCACAACCCTTGGCCTCACGGACTTCGCCGAGGTCAAGCGCTTCCGCGGGGGAGAGCCCCATCATCCTGGCGATATCGGTGGTAAGGGTTATTGGGTACGAGCAGGCGGGGCACACCTTGCGCACGAGCCGCTGGTTGACAGCCACTTTCAGGTGCTCAGAGAGGCTGGTGTAAGGAAATCCGGTCTCTGTCAATTTCTGGACCGCCAGGATATTGCTTGTGGCTTCAACCGACGCCACAACCAGCATCTGCCCGGCAAGTTTGACTATCTGTGATAACATTGAGGAGGAGTCCAGCAGGTCCGCGAGGACCAGCACGTCCGGGTAGCTGTTGGCGATGGCCTTCAGCGTAGTGGCGGTGGCCTCATCGTCGCTGTTTTCCCCCATTGATATCTGGGACACGCCCGGTACCGGGCAGAGATTCTGCAGTTCAATGCTCATGACCTTGCGCTGCCCGTCCGAGGCGATTTCCTCCATCACGGAGTAGAGGGTCGTCGTCAAGCCGTGAAAAAGAGGGGCGGAAAGCAGGATCACTCCGCTCCTGGCGCTCATAGCCGCTCGAATCTGAAGAATATCCCGCTTTCTCATCCCAAGCTGCTCGAAATTCTTCAGGAACGTATCCCTGTTGATAATTTTCATTGATATGTTCTCGCCGTAGGGAGTGGGAAGACTGAGGGCGATGACGTTGAAGCGGGTGTCTCCCGACCGCATGACGATTCTTCCCTCCTGGGGCCGGTCGGTAATACCGGTATTCAGCTTGAGGAGCCTCTTGAGCTGCTCTGTGAGAGGAGCCTGATAGCTCTTTTCGAGCGATTTCGCCTGGAAGAGAATCCCGTCGATACGCAGGTGAACCGACAGGTTATCCTCGGCGGGTTCGACATAAAGGTCGGACGCTCCCCTCGCGATGGCCTTTCTTATGAGGTCCAGGGCGAGCCGGTCGGCTGCCTGGACTCCCCCGGAACCGGATTCCCGGCGGGAATCCTGCGCCGATGAGAGCAACGGCGCCAGGTGTTTAGCTATCTCCTCCTTTGAACACTGAACCGTTAGTATCTGGCAACCGGTCTGGTTTTGAATCTTCTCAATCGTTTCTCCGTCCGAAGGATTGGCCATGCCAAGCATGATGAGTTCTTTATTGCCGAGGCGCTCCCTGCTGATGGGGATTACGGAGAGGCGTTTACACTCGTCGGCGCCTATTGAAGCAACGAGCATGGGATCAAGTTGCGTTTCCTTCAGCGAAATACGCCTTACGGAACGCTGGCTGGAAAGGAAGCTGTCTATGGTCTCCTGGGTGACAAAGCCCAGGTCCACCAGCGTTTCGCCCAGTTTCTCATGAGTATTCTGCTGGCGTTTAAGAGCGAGTAGCAGCTGTTCGGAGGTAATGACCTTTGCCTTGATGAGAGCCTCTCCCAGCGGTCCCCTCGCGTTCGCCAGCATTTCCCTGTCTTTGACCAGGGATTCGGGGGCGGAAGCCCAGAAGGAGGCGTGGTATTCCTCCGATGCTCCGCAGAAGCACTGCAGGCAGAAGGGACAAACCTTAGTAGGCCTGTTGGGATTGCAGGAACACCAGACCGCGGCCAGGGCGTCGAATTCACCAAGACAGTTCCAACACCTGATGATATATTCGTCCTCCGCCACGTCCGACCTCCCTATGGTAGCCAGTGTAGACCCTTTGCAGGGGATAATCAACGGGTCGAATCGTGCTGTTATCAGCCCGCGGCGTGGAGAGCGACGGCGGGCTGAAGGCGGGCGGCTTTCATTGCCGGGTAGACGCCGAAGATTACGCCCATCACAATAGAGAGAGCGAGGGCTATGACGGAGGCGCTCCACGGCCAGTAGATGGGCCAGGAAAAGAGGCGGCAGGTAATCACGTTTCCAGCGAGTCCTATGATCAGCCCGATCAGCGCTCCTGATGTAGAGAGAGCGGCGGCTTCGAGAAGAAACTGGAGCAGTATGTCCCTCTTTCTTCCTCCGATTGCCCTCCGCAGTCCTATCTCTCTCGTCCGTTCCCTGATCGAAATCAACATAACGGCAAGAATTCCTATGCCTCCGGTGAAGAGCGATATTCCAGCGACGGAACCTACGAGGAGCGTGAAGGTCCGGTTAGTGTCCTCCTGAGATTGTATCAACTGGGTCTGGTCCTGGATGGTGAAGTCGTCCTTCGCGTCCCTTCGCAGTCTGTGACTCTTCCTGAGGATGGAAGTGATGAGGGGGGGAAGGCTTTTCAGTGCCTCCTCATTCGGGGCCTGTACGAGCACGGTCTGGAGGTAGTCCACGTGGAAGACCCTGGCCATGGCCGTTCTCAGGGGTACGTAAATGACGTCGTCCTGGTCGTTTCCCGCCAGGTCCTGTCCCCTCGATTCGGCCACGCCGATGACCCTGAAGATGACCTTGTTCACCTCAATCCTCTCGCCGACGGGGTCGCCGCCGTTGAAGAGGTTTTCGGCCACGGTCGGGCCTATGACCGCCACGCGGGCGAGGGACCGCTGATCCCCCGGTGTGAAGAGGCGACCTTCCGCGGCCCGGATGCCCCGCATGGTGAAAACCTCGGTGGCGGCCCCGGCCAGGTTGGTTCTCGTCCTCACGTTGGAGTACTTCGCGATGACTCCCCTCTGGAGGTAGCCGCAGATCAATGCTCCGCGGATATGGAGCTTCAACTGCCTGACGTCGCGCGGCTTCAGCGTGGTGAAGGTTGCGACGGTTCGTTTTCGGTCACCGAAGGTCCGAAAGCGGGCCGCCTGGACCATGAGCAGGTTCGTACCCATGGTCTTGACCTTGTTGACCACATCCTGCCCCGCGGCCTGACCGGCGCCGACCATCAGGACGACGGCCGCGACGCCTATGGCGATTCCAATGCTGGAAAGGAAAGTTCTGAGACGGTGTCCCAGAAGAACTTCTATCGAGATACCGAGTGTCCGGACTACGTTCATACAATTTCCCGTTTATTCGAATGAACCCGAAGATCAGCTTTCCCTGAGTGCTTCTACCGGGTCCATCCTGGCCGCCCTTCTTGCCGGTTGTACTCCAAATACCAGGCCGACGCCCAGGGCGAAGAGGGCCGCGTAGAGGAAGCTCTTCCACGTAATAACCATGGGCACCATGGGCAAAAAGTGAGGCACAACGAGGACGGGGATAAGGCCCAGCAGTATTCCTAAAACCATGCCCATCAAGCTGACTAGCACCGATTCCGCCAGGAATTCGAGGAAAATGTCCGACTGCCTGGCTCCGAGCGCCCTCTTGAGCCCTATTTCGGGGACCCGCTCGCTCAGGGAGAGGAGGAGGATGTTCATGAGAACTACGCCGCCCACCAGGAGGGCGACTAGAGCCAACCCCGCTCCGACAAGCTGTGTCGTTCTCGTCATACTTTTTATCCTTCGGGCGATGAAGTCGGGTGTCAGGATGTGGAAGTCGTCTTCGAGGGGAGGCTCAACGTGGTGTCTCGACCTGAGGATGGCCCCGAGTCGCTCGATTACGGCGGGCACGTCCTTGGCCTCCCTCACATTCAGCCGGATGAATCGAAGGCTGTCCTTGTGGAAGACTCTCTTCAATCCCGTGTTGAGAGGAATCCAAATCCGGTCGTCAAGGTCGTGCCCCATGGGACTCGTACCCCTCGGCGTCAGGACTCCCTTGACTTTGAAGACGACGCGGTTGATTGAAATTCGTTTCCCGATCGGGTCTTCATCGGGAAAGAGATTCCTCGCCGCGGTGGCGCCGAGTATGCAGACCCTTCTCATGGCCCTCTCGTCGTCCCATGAGAGCGGTTCTCCCGAGGCGACGTTCCAGTTGAAGGTGAGAGGGAAATTGGGATCGGCGGAGATCACCACGCTTTGAGTGTTTTGACCGGCGGCCTTGACGGACGTGTCCCCCGAAAAATAGCCGGCCGTTACGACCGCCTTGTCCGCCAACTCCGCTTTTACGGCCTTGGCATCGAGGGGCTTGAGCGTTGACGCGGAGGCGCCCCGGCCTCCCATTCCCCTGATGCGCCTGCCGCCCGGGAAGACCATCACGGAGCGCGGGCCGAAGAAGTTCGTTATTTCGATGATTTTCTTTTGCACGCCCTGGCTCAGGCCCACCACCGCCGTCAGGAGCATTATTCCAACCGCCGTACCTATCATCATCAGGAAAGCTTTGCCCTTTCGGGAAGCGAGGGCGCCGGCCGCGTGTCGGGTGAGACGGAGTAACCTCATGGCCTCTTCTCGTCGGAAGAAATACGGCCGTCCTTGAGGGTAACGACGCGCCTGGCGTGTTCGGCGACCGGGGTTTCGTGCGTAACCAGGATGATGGTCCTGCCCTTTGCGTGTATCTGGTCAAAGAGTTCCAGGATCTCTTCACCGGCCGCCGAGTCGAGGTTCCCGGTCGGCTCGTCGGCGAGAATCAGCGACGGTTCGTTTATCATTGCGCGGGCGATGGCCACTCTCTGTTGCTGTCCGCCCGAGAGGGCGTTCGGTTTGAAGTGGATGCGCTCACCCAGGCCTACCGTTTCAAGAAGTCTGGTCGCTTTCTCCCTGGCATTCGAGGGATAGGGGTCGCTGTAAAGCAAGGGCAGAAGTACGTTTTGAATAACACTCACCCTGGGAAGCAGGTTGAAGAGCTGAAAAACGAACCCGATCCTCTGATTTCTGATTACGCTGAGCTTTTTGTCATCGAGAGCGGTAAGATCCTGTCCCGCAAAGAGGTACTCTCCCTCACTGGCACGGTCCAAGCATCCCAAAATATTCATGAGGGTGCTCTTGCCGGTTCCGGAAGGACCCATCAGCGCTACAAACTCCCCCTCTTCAACCGTGAGATCAATATCGTGAAGAACCGGTGTGTCCACTCCTCCGGTGTGGTATGTCTTCCCGATTCCCTTGAGTTCAATCATGACGTTACCCCGTTTCCGTTGGATGCGGGGATGAGTATCCTGTCCCCGAGCGTCAGGCCCGACGTGACCTGCACAAAATCGCCCGATTCCCTGCCCAGCGTAACGGAGCGGGAGACAAGGGCATTTCCGTCTTTCACCTTCACGAAGGCCCTTCCGTTCTCGTGGATTACGGCCTTCAGGGGAATCGCGAGCACGTCCTTGAGGGCGCCCAGCGTGATCGTCACCGAGGCCGTCATCTGGGGGCGGAGAAGACCTTCGAAGGGGTCGGTGATCCTGATGATGACGTCGTAGTTCACCACGTTGTCCTGGATGACCGCCTGGGGATAAACCGCCTCCACCACGCCGTTGAAGGTACGATCCTGGAAGGCATCAACGGTGAAGGTCGCCTTCTGCCCGGCCTTGACCCCGCCGATGTCCACTTCGTCCACGTAGGCGTCCACCTCGAGCCGGGAGAGGTCGATGATCGTGACGAAGGTGGGCGCGTTGAAGCTGGCGGCCACCGTCTCCCCCTCCTGGGTGGACACGGATCCCACCGTGCCGCTTATGGGCGCCGTCACGGTGGCGTAGGAGAGCTGAACGCGGGAGAAATCGAGGGCGGCCTTACTCCCTGCAATGGCCGCCTGGGCTGCCTTCTTGACCTTGAGCGCGAGGTCCACATCGTCCGGGGAGACGAAGCCCCCCGATAGCAGGTCCTTCTTCCTCTTGTAGTTGTCCTCCGCGTAGCGGGCGTCCGCCTCGGCTTGGGCCAGGTTGGCCCTGGCTTTCATCACGTTGGCCTTCAGGTCGCTCTGTTCGAGTTCGGCCAGAACCTGCCCCTTTTTGACGTGATCGCCGACCTTGACGTAGAGGTGCTCAAGGCGTCCGGAGACCCGTGGACCCACCTTGACCTCGGCGCCCACCATGGGAGTTACGGCGCCCGTTGCAAAGACCTGAGCGGGAAGATTCTTCGGTTCGACCTTTACAAGTCTGCCGGTCGTACCGGCGTTTCCGGGCCTTTTGTTCTTGCATCCCGTGGCGGTCAACAGGCTTAACGCCACAAACACCAGAAGAAGAGTCCTAACGTATCTTGCCGGAGTTGAAGAGGGTTCGTGCATGGGGGTTCTCCTCCAATCATAATTTTGTACCCTGGAATCCCTCTAACGGGGCTTCCAGAGTAAAGGAAGACATTATACGCCTGAAAATAGTTTAAGAAAAAAAGTAAACAGGGCCTATTTCAACCCTGGATTTTTCTTAGTCGGTCCCTTGCCATCAGCGCTTCGTCGGAGTCCGGGGCGTCCTTGATGAGAGATTTGAGGACGGCTATTCCCTGGGCCGTTTCGTGCAGGGCGAAGTGGGAATAGGCGAGTTTAAGTTTCGCCGCGGGGGCATGGTCTCCGTCGGGGTTTTGTTTCAGCGCGGTTTCAAAAGCGGTCTTGGCCTTCTCAAAGTCCTTCATGCTGTAGTAGCATTCCCCGATCTGATAGCTGCAGTTCTTAGATCTCCGGTCATTCGGGAAGGCTTTCGCGAAGGCTTCGAATTCGGAGATAGCAAGGGTATACCTGCCCTGCAGATAGTCGCTGTATGCCTGGTCGTAGAGGGATTTCGACGGTGCCGCAGGTGTTTCGGGAGGCTCACTGTCCTGCGCTCCCGTTGCGGCCGGGTTCTCAGCCGCAGCGGCCTTCCCGTCGGCGGCAACCGGGGAGGGGGGCGTCGCGGCGGCCTTCGAGCTCCTGTTTTTCAGGATATCAAGCGACGTCTGAATGGCTTCAAGTTTGCTTTTTACCAGGTTCAGATCGCTCCGGACATCGGCCGTCTGGGAGGAACGCGCTATATTGTCCACCTTTTCCCGCAACCTGGAGATTTCCTTCTGGAGTGACGCGACGCTCGACTGTACGGAGTCCAGCCTCGAGCTAAGAGCCTTGACTTGAGATTTGAGGGCGCTGATCTCCTCCCTGTTTCCTCCGAAGGCGGTTGCCGCGAAAGCCAGCAGGAACAACGCGACCGGAAGAACGCGGGTCTTCATCTCAGCCCTTGTCTCTGATAACAAAGGCGTCTCGACGATTCCGGCTCCAGCA
>Ga0114934_10003133_pt1 | contig 10371 bp, 5 predicted proteins | sample 4SBtaG_2_FD_99695 | JGI IMG/M metagenome (GOLD analysis project Ga0114934, IMG submission 99695) | Deep subsurface microbial communities from Kolumbo volcano to uncover new lineages of life (NeLLi) - 4SBTROV10_white metaG | ecosystem: Environmental > Aquatic > Marine > Volcanic ...
ATTGCCAATGGAAAGGGTGTTTCTTCAAAGGCGAATCCAAAAGGACCGCAGCCAGGAATGCATAAATATCATAGAAATGTTCAATATATTGGTAAATTGCTTTGGGGAACGGTATCCGTGGTCGCGGTCCCGGATTCCACTCAACTATCCGTTTTTACCCAACAAGTCAAGAAAAATAACGGCTGGGATCAGGTTGAGAAATCAGCCGTCAAAGAGCAAACAGTGGAGATGCACGCCATTCCTCGTCACGTGGGAGAACCCTCGCCCATCAAACATGTGGTTTACATCATTAAGGAAAACCGAACATACGACCAGGTTTTTGGGGATTTGGCTCAGGGAAACGGTGATTCCTCCCTGGCTTTGTTTGGCCGGAACATTTCACCCAATCACCATAAAATCGTGGAAGATTTTACCCTTTTTGATAATTTCTACGTAGATGCCGAAGTCAGCGCCGATGGTCACGAGTGGTCGACGGCAGCAATTGCAACAGATTTTGTTGAAAAAACCTGGCCGACGACTTATTCCGGAAGGGGCCGAGGGTACCCTTCGGAGGGAAATTATCAAATTGATTTTCCGACCATCGGATACATCTGGGACATGGCTGCCCGGAAAGGAATTTCTTACCGAAGTTATGCGGAATTCATTAAAGCACCGCCAGACACGGCCGAAGACGCCTACACGAATATGAAAAATCTGGAAGGCCATTTTGACCCGAGGTTTCGTCCCTGGGATTTGGATTATCTGGATATCTGGCGGGCGAAAGAATTTATTCACGAATTGCACGAGTATGAAAAGACCGGCGATTGGCCCAATCTGATGATTATGCGTTTGCCGAATGATCACACTTACGGAACGCGTCCCGGAAAACACACACCTCGTTCCATGATGGCGGATAACGATCTCGCCCTTGGAATGGTAGTTGATGCCGTTTCGCACAGCAAATTCTGGAAAGAAACGGCTATTTTTGTACTCGAAGATGATGCCCAAAATGGTCCCGATCACATCGATGCCCATCGTTCGGTGCTGTTGGTGGCATCGCCTTATACCCGTCGGGGATTTGTCGATCACAACATGTACGACACTGCCAGCGTGCTGAAAACAATCGAGTTGATTCTGGGAATGCCGCCCATGAGTCAATACGATGCCGCGGCTTTTCCACTGATTCCGGCCTTTCAGGATAAGCCCGATTTCACTCCGTACACACATCTGAAAAATACGTGGCCGCTGGATAAAGTTAATCTCAAAACGGCCTACGGCGCGGGAATGTCTCTGGCAATGAATTTTGCGGAAGAAGATGAAGCGCCCGAACAGGAATTAAATGAGATTTTGTGGAAATCCATTAAGGGCATTCATTCGAAAATGCCGGAAATCCGACATGCCCGTTACAGCCAGTTATTTTAGCTCGTATGAGAGGGCTAAAAAATACGAATATTGGACATATTTTGTGGAGGAATGTCATTCTGAGCGTATCACGTGCCCGACTCAGGTGGGAAGAATGTCGGGTGGGGGAAAATAGATTCCGAGTCCGCCGCACGGTCCCTGAGCTTTTCCAAGCGTGCGGCGGACTCAGAATGACATTTTTGCCAAACTACTATTTTTTACTGAGGTCAGCGTAATGATCCGAATTGCCCATTAGATTATTTATTATCGGCAAAAAAATAGTGTAGATTTCTGCAAAATAGCTTAAAAATGTATTCACACTTCGACTCCGCTCAGGATAAAGCTTATCTTAAATTATTGAAAATTATAGTCTAAAGGGGTTCATGGTGAGCGAAGTCGAACCATGATAAATTCTTCGACAACCCTATTTTGCAGAAGTCTAAAAAAATAGTGAATAAAGGAGTACGGTTCAATGCGTTATTCCAGCAGGGTTTTTTATCGGATATTTTTGGCGGCCTTGATCCTTTTCTTCTCCGGGAGTTACAAAGCCCAACTCTTTTCGCAGGAAAAGCTCACGGTCGAAAAAATCTACAGGAGCCATGATTTTAGCGGGAAATCCATCAGTCAAATTCAATGGACACCCGACAAAAAGGCCTTCATGTATTTGACTACCAACGCCAAGAGTGGCAACCTTGAAATCTGGCGGTACCAACTCGAATCGGGCAAGCAGAAATTGCTTCTTTCATCGAAAGATGTTCCCCAGCTTCATGCGTCTATTCGCGAAAAACGATTTTTGTTACCGAGCTACCACCTTTCTCCCAACGGGAAAGAAATCTTGTTGCCGAGCTCCAATGATTTGTTCTTGTACAATTTGAAGAATAAGCATATTTCTCAATTGACAAACGACGCCGAAAATGAGCGGGACCCGCGCTTTTCGCCCGATGGGAAAATGATTGCCTTTCTGAAGAATCATAATTTGTGGGTACTCAATCTTTCGGACGGTTCCTTCAAACAATTGACCATTAGCGGCCAGGAGCACGTGTTTATCGGTCGCTTTGATTGGGTGTACGAAGAAGAATTCGGGATTCGAACGGGATTTTTCTGGTCTCCGGATAGCAAGAGACTCGCCTTTTTCAAAGTGGATGAGCGTCCCGAACCCAAATTTCCCATTGTGAATTTTATTCCGACTCACAACACAGTTCGATGGGAACGCTATCCAAATCCGGGGGATGAGAACGCCATCGTTAACATCGGGGTTGTTACAGTGGCTTCAAAAAAAATTGTCTGGATGGATACCGGAAAGGGTAACGATCACTACATTCCAAGAATTAAATGGCTTCCAAATAGCCGGCAAGTGGCCATCCAGCGATTGAACCGCCTGCAAAACAGGCTGGAGGTTTTATTGGCGGACGTTAAAGATGGCCATTCGTTGACGATTTTAACGGAAAGCCGCTCCAATGGCTGGATAAATGTTAATCGTGACTGGACATTTTTGGAACATGGGCACTATCTGCTGTGGTCATCGAATCGGTCGGGCTACACCCATCTTTACCTTTACAATTGGAAGGGCAAGGAAATCCGGCAAATCACGCATGGCAAATGGGATGTGACCGGGCTGGTGGGAATCAATCAAAAGAAAAAATGGATTTATTTTATGGCGGACAAGGAGAGTCCGTTGGGCCGTCAATTCTACAGAATTAAATGGAACGGAAGGGATCTCTTGCGCCTGACCAAACGGGCAGGAACGCACAGCGTAAGCGCTTCGCCGGATGCAAAATACTTTTTGGATTCCTTTTCAAATGTGACAACGCCCCCGCAACTGATTTTGCGGAATGCATCCGGAAAACAGATTCGAATGATTAAAAGCGGGAAAATTCCGGCTCTTGGAAAATACATCTTTGCGACCCCAAAATTTTTTCAGATAACACTTTACGATACGCTGAAATTGAACGCGTACATGATGAAACCCATTGACTTTGATTCCACAAAAAAATATCCGGTGCTCATTTACACCTACGGCGGACCGGGTTCTCAAACCGTTACCAATTCCTGGGGAAAAGGCTGGGGAAATCTCTGGCACCAACTGATGGTGCAAAAAGGCTACATTGTTTTTAGTGTGGACAATCGGGGAACTGGAGCCAGAGGAGCCGCCTTTCAATTTCTGGTGTACAAAAATATCGGCGGCTGTAGTGTGGACGACCAGATTGCCGCAGCACGGTATCTGAGCAAATTACCCTACATCGATCCCAAGCGCATCGGCATCTGGGGGTGGAGCGGTGGCGGATACATGACGATTATGTGTATGCTCAAAGGATCGGATGTTTTTCACACAGGGGTAGCGGTGGCACCTGTAACCGATTTCCGCAATTACGATTCCATCTGGACGGAACGCTATATGCAAACCCCGCAATTAAACCCTGAGGGCTACAACAAGAGTTCTGCGCTCAAATATGCCAGAAATCTCAAAGGGAAATTGCTGATCCTGCACGGTCTGTCGGATGATAACGTGCATTTTGCCAATACTGTGCAGATAGCAAAAAAATTTCAATACCTGCAAAAACCCTTCGATCTGATGGTTTTTCCGCGCAAGCGGCATTCCATTCGTGGAGCCGACGCCCGGATCTTTTTGTTTCGAAAAATAACAAATTATTTTTTAGAGAATCTTTAGCCTGAATTATTCGCAAACTATTGTTACGAAGACATCAAAACACAAGGGAAATTGTAAATAAAACGCAAAAGTGCATTGACTCGCACCGGTAAATTTTAGAGATGCAAAATAATGGGAAGCACGAATGGAAAAGTCAACCTATCACTGGATTGTTTGGGAAGATTTAAATGCCTTTTTCGGATTAATGCTGGACAACGTGACAAACCTGGTCATGTTAACGGGGATTCTGGTGGGCGTGTTTCACTATCCTTCAAGAATTGTTTTCGAACGAATGATTCCCGGAACAGCCCTGGGGGTTTTATTTGGTGATTTGGTGTACACCTGGATGGCCATAAGGCTTGCGAAAAAATCGGGTAAAACAGACGTCACAGCCATGCCACTGGGGTTAGACACCCCATCGACCATTGGAATCGCGTTCGCCGTTTTGGGGCCGGTTTACGTGCTGACAAAAGACGCCATGCTCACATGGTACGTCGGGATGGCCACGATGATCATCATCGGATTGATTAAGGTATTCTTTTCCTTCTTTGGCAGCTGGATTCAAAAAATTGTTCCGCAGGCCGGTCTGTTGGGTTCTCTCGCTGGAATCGGTTTGGCACTGCTGGCTTTTCTGCCGCTTATCGATGTTTTTAAAATGCCAATTGTGGGATTGGTTTCCCTGGGAATCATTATTTACACAATTGTGGCGAATAATAAATTCCCCGGAAATATTCCTGCCGTGTTGGCAGCCGTTACCATTGGAACGATCGTTTACTACATTCTCGGACCGCTTCACCTTCTCGGTGCGCCTTTTAAAACCCCTGAAATGGCGCTCCATCTGGCCTGGCCGATTCCAACACTGGGTTTCTGGAAGGGAATGAGTGCGGCCATACCCTACATTCCAATTGCCATTCCGTTCGGAATTTTAACAATCGTAGGAGGAATCAACGTCTCTGAAAGCGCCCGTGTAGCGGGCGACAATTACAACACCCGCGATATTTTGCTGACTGAAGCCTTTGCTACGCTAATTGCGGGGCTCTTCGGGGGCGTGGCGCAGTCCACACCTTACATCGGCCATCCGGCTTACAAGGAAATGGGGGGGCGTGCGGGCTACACCTTGCTAACTGGCTTGTTCATTGGAATCGGTGGAATTTTGGGGTATATTTCCTTTATTGTGGATTTGCTTCCGGTGGCGGCTGTGGCGCCCATTCTGATTTTTATCGGATTGGTCATTATCGCCCAAGCCTTTCAGGTTTGCCCCGATCGTCATGCCCCGGCTGTGGGCTTCGCCTTTTTGCCCATTGTGGCCGATTTGGTTCTTATTGAAATGGGAAGCATGTTGGGTGTCCTTGGCGGCGACATCTCAAAACTCCCGGCAGACCTGGCCAATACCTACAATGTGGTCATGGTCCTGGGACACGGTTTTATTTTGACCGGAATGCTTTGGGGCGCCATTATGGCCCTTGTGATTGATCACAAACTCAAAGAGGCAATCTGGTACCTGATTGTCACCGCCGGGCTCACACTGTTTGGCGTGATCCATTCGGTGATGCCCAACGGCGATATTTATCTGCCCTGGTTGACGGGTAAGACCTCTCCTTATCTCCTTACGGCGGCCTATCTGGCGTTTGCAGGAGTTTTGTTGATTATGAAAGTAACAGAGAAGAAGGCGGTTGCTGATTAAGAATGCCGCAAATTCACGAATGAAAAAAGTTTCATTATCGAGGTGTGGGTGAATTTAAGGGATAAATTGAGTCAGTTAGATCAGCAGACGCGGCGCGGAAGTTTTGGGCATTCCGGACACCCGGGATTCTCGGAAATTCGGAATTTGCCTGAAGGCGAGGAAATAACTTCGGCGTCTGGAACATTTTATCGTCTTCGAAAGGTGTACGGCCTGACGTATTTGCACGGAAACCAATCGTTGGCTAAAATTCCTCAACGGTCGCTTTCGCCTGCCCGATTTATCCTCAGGCAAACGGAAGACCTGCCGTCAACCCCTGAAAGTCTTTTGTTTCTGGATACTGAGACAACGGGACTTTCCGGCGGTGTCGGAACAATGGCTTTTCTCGTGGGTGCCGGTTATTTTAGGGATGATTCATTTGTCATCGAACAAATTTTTGCGCGCGATTTTCGGGAAGAACGAGCGGCTCTCGTCTATCTGAAAGATTTGACGTCATCTTTTTCGGCACTGGTTTCGTTTAATGGAAAATCCTTCGATTGGCCGCTTTTGGTGAATCGTTGGATTTTTAACCGAATCACCGAGCCAGATCATTTAAAAAGTCATCTCGATTTGTTGTATCTGAGCCGGCGTCTGTGGCGCCGGACGATCGGAGAGTGCACGCTGAGCAATATCGAAAGAAAAATCCTAAATGTGCGCCGCCAGGGAGATGTACCGGGTTATCTGGTACCACAATTGTATTTTGAATTTCTTCGAACGCGAGACGGCGGAGATCTTCAAAAGGTGTTTCATCACAATCGATTGGACATCCTTTCGCTGGTGACACTTTTGGCACTGCAATTGGACATCCTGGATGGACAGGCGCCGGATGTTCCGGTGGATCACGTGTCTCTCGGAAAGCTTTTCCTACAAATTAAAGAAGAGGCTTTGTCTCTTTCGTATCTTGAAAACAGTCAGGAGCAGATACGACAGAGCGAATTTTTGCAGGAAGTAAATCTCTTTTTGGCCAAGCTCTACAAACGTCAGGGGGAGCTCGGAAAAGCCAGGAGTTTGTGGAACTCCATTATTGCGACGGGACAATTTCAATTGGAGGCTTATGAAGAACTGGCCAAATGCTACGAACACAGAGATCGCGATTACAAAAAAGCCCTAAACCTTTGCCTCGCTGCGAAAAAGCGGATTCGATTTCTGGAAAGCATGAACCGGATTCCTGTGGCACCTGCAGAGAAAAAAAGGTTGGAGTACCGAATCAATCGATTGGAAAAGAAACTGATTTCAAAAAGGAAAAATCCGTTGTGAAAAAGGTAGAACGTGCAGAGACGTACCCGGCAACTCAAATGCGATTGGACAAGTGGCTGAAGGTAGCCAGAATTTTTAAAACACGCAGCCAGGCCGCGGAAGCGTGCGAGCAACGCAGGGTAAAGGTAAACGGACAAGCCGCAAAGCCCGCAAAAACGATTCAAGTAGGGGATGAGATTACCGTTCGATTTGGCAAACGCTTTCGGACTCTTCAGGTTCAGGAGATTACAAAAAGGAGCTTATCAGCTGCTCTGGCAAAGGAGCTGTATCGCGAAGAAAAGCCCAATTTATCAGAAGAAACTCTGGAAATGATTGAGTTCGTTAAAAAAATGGACCGAAAATTTCGGCCGAAGAATAAAGGGCGTCCCACCAAAAAAGAACGCCGGCAATTGGAAAAATTGAGAGGATTTTGATTGATGAAGCGTATTTTATTTATTTTGTGGGTCTTGCTTTTTGTTGTACCCGAGGCAAACGGACAATCCGTTCGCTACGACGTCTTTTTGAATTCGCCGGAAACGCACTTTTTCCGTGTTGAAATGACGGTGGAAAATGCACCGAATTCGAATAGGTTGAATTTGGCCATTCCGGCCTGGTGCTGCCTGTACCAGATTCGGGATTTCGCACAATATGTTCAAAACGTTCGGGTAGAAGCCACGGGTCAATCTGCCTTGAAAATAGGAAAAATTGATAAAAATACCTGGCAGATTACGGGTGACATTCCTGAGAAGGTAAGCATCAGCTATCGCGTTTTTGGCAATAACCTAAGTCCGTTTGGCACGCAATTGAATGCAAAACACGCGTTTATTAATCCCGCTCTTATTCTGTTCTACGTGGTTCAGGGCAGGGATTGGCCGGTCACAGTTGTTTACCACAAACCGGAAGATTGGACTGTTTTAACGGCTGCGCAAAAGGTAAAAGGACGGACAAACGTTTTTGAAGCCCATTCCTACGATGCCCTTGTCGACAATCCTGTGGAAATCGGCCGGTTCAAGAAAATTTCATTTCAAAGAGATGGTGCCACCTACGAAGCGGCTTTTTACGATTATCACAATGAATTCAGCCTCAATAAGTTTGAGGAAATGCTTAAACGAATTGTTCATACTGAAACGATTGATTTAATGCACGATGTTCCATTTAAACGCTATGTATTTATTTTTCAAATTGTTGATTCCTACGGCAGTGGAATGGAGCACGCCAATTCCAGCGTAATCAGCTTTAATCGCCAACGGGCTGCCACGGACGTGTTTGATCTAACGAGTCTTATTGCCCACGAATTTTTTCATGTCTGGAATGTGAAACGCATCAAACCGAAAAATCTTTTCCGCTACGATTGGACGAAGGAAAATTACACGCGTGCCCTCTGGTTTGCCGAGGGAGGAACCTGCTATTATGCGGCGCTTGTGCGAGAACGGGCCGGGTTTTGGAACCGGCAGCAACTTTTGGATCACTTCGCTGAAAGGATTACGCAGGAAGAAAATGACCCGGGACGGTTTGTTGAAAGTCCGGAACAGGCCAGTTTTAACGCCTGGTTTGAAAAATATCCCTGGTATGTACGCCCTGAAAACAGCATTTCCTACTATCGATCCGGAGAAATTCTTTCCTTTTTGTTAGACTTGAAAATTCGTCTGAGTACTAAAAATCGCTTCAGTCTGGACGATGTGCTGCGTACGATGAACGGGCTTTTTGCCAAACGAAATGTTCCCTACAATGACAGCGACGATATTCTGGCTGTTATGAATAGTCTCACGGGAAAAGACTACAGCGCATTTTTTGGAAAGTACATTTCAGGCAGAAAGCGCCCGCCTTATGAGACGATTTTTCAGGCTGCCGGATTGAATTTCAGGAAAGAAGAAAGGCAAATTGCCGATCCTGGTTTTTTCGCCGAACGGAATTTTGACCAGCCTTTTGTAGTGACAAAAATCGTTGCGGGAAGTCCCGCAGAAAAGGCCGGCTTGCAGGTGAACGATTGGGTTTTGGAAGTAAACGGCAAGCCCACAGGACTGTACATTGAGGATTCTTTTAAAAATTTGAAGGCAGGAGATTCGGTTATTTTGCGGATCAAACGGGGTAACAAAGAAAAAAATCTTACGTACAAAATTCGAATGAAGCTAAAAAAGCAATATGTGCTTACAGAAGGGAAAAGACTCTCCGGTTTTCAAAATGAAATGTTGAAACAGTGGTTCGCCGGAAAACCTTAGCCTATTTTGTACCAAATCGTAAATGAATGAAGGTTTTCTTTGTGACCCGGTAGCCTGGATAATTTAACTAAAAAAATATAGGAGCAAAAAATGTTGCGCAAAAACAGTCGAAAACTGGGAATTATTTTTTTGATTGGTTTGGCATTTTTTCTGACGAAAAATGTTAGAAGCCAGTCGTTTTATTACAATGGATTTAAAAGTAGTTACGAATTGAGTGTTCATCCTGGCGATTTGCAATATTTTTATGTTACGATTCACGTAACGAAAAACGATGCTCCACGCCTGGTCTTTTCCATGCCGGCCTGGACGCCTGGCGGCTACATGCTGGGAAATTTCGCTCGACACGTAAGTGGTTTTAGTGCAAAAAACGGCAAAGGTGAGGGACTAAAATTTCAAAAAATTGATCCGAATTCCTGGGAAGTTCAAACAAATGGTTGCCCAAAACTGGACATTTCCTACAAGGTGGATGTGGCTCACGGCGCGTTCATGGGAAAAGCCATCGGCAAAAATTTCGCGTTAGTAAATGGCCCATCTACCTACATGTACATTCGTGGGCATAAGACCGATCCTGTGACGGTCTCATATAACATCCCGGGCGATTGGAAAATTGCCACAGGTCTGGAAGAAGCGCCGCTTGAACGCACCTTTACAGCTCCCAATTATGATGTTTTTATTGACGCACCGGCGCTGCTTGGCCTGTTTAAACAATTCAGTTTTGAAGTCAAGGGCGTGCCCCATATTGTAGCCATCAACGGACCGATTAATTTTGACACGAATGCCTTCCTGCGAATGGTGAAAAAAATCGTCTCCTACGAAACCCAGGGAATTTATCAGGATATTCCTTACAAAAAATACGTATTTATTTACACCATTTATCCGGGAATGAGGGGAGGGGGCGGTCTTGAACATCTAAATTCAACGACGATTGGTCTTTCCGGTGCACGCCTGAAGCAAAACGTAACAAGTGGGGCGGATGTTACGGCACATGAGTTTTTTCACGTCTGGAATGTCAAGCGAATCCGCCCGAAAGTGCTGGGTCCCTTTGATTATTCAAAAGACGTTCGAACCAAATCTCTCTGGGTTTGTGAAGGAATCACCAGCTATTACGCCGACTTAGTCCTTGCCCGCACGGGCATTTGGGGAGAGGAAAAATTTCTAAAAAATCAGGC
>Ga0114934_10003135_pt1 | contig 10368 bp, 8 predicted proteins | sample 4SBtaG_2_FD_99695 | JGI IMG/M metagenome (GOLD analysis project Ga0114934, IMG submission 99695) | Deep subsurface microbial communities from Kolumbo volcano to uncover new lineages of life (NeLLi) - 4SBTROV10_white metaG | ecosystem: Environmental > Aquatic > Marine > Volcanic ...
AAATAGTAACATACTGTACATAAAATTGTTACCCCCCCCCTTGAATTTTTTCTTGGAATTTTAGAATATATTGTCGTACATTTGTAACATTTAAAAAATAGTTTTTAGACTGGACTCATTAATATTATTAACAATGAATAACATTTTAAAACAAATTGAAAAAAACGGATATATAAAAGAAGATACTAAAAATGTTGATTTGGTAAAGGAAATAACCAAATTAAAAAAAGAAAAGAATGCCATTATTTTAGCACATTTCTATCAGCGTCCGGAAATACAAGACATTGCCGATTTCATCGGTGATAGTTTAAAATTATCGCAAGAAGCTGCTCAAACCGATGCCGATATTATCGTGTTTGCCGGTGTGCATTTTATGGCAGAGACAGCCAAAATTCTTTCGCCCGAAAAAAAAGTGTTATTGCCCGATTTGAATGCCGGCTGTTCGTTAGCTGATTCTGCGCCGGCTGATGAATTTGCTAAATTTAAAGCACAGTACCCTGATCACATGGTTATTTCTTATGTTAATACAACTGCAGAAATAAAAACCATGTCAGATATTATTTGTACCAGTTCCAATGCATTAAAAATTATTGAATCGTTACCGGAATCACAGAAAATTATTTTTGCGCCTGATAAAAATTTAGGAAGTTACATTCAAGGATTGACAGGACGCGAAATGGTTTTGTGGGATGGTCATTGTCATGTTCACAATACATTTACTATTGATGCCTATGAAAAATTAAAAAAAGAACATCCTAATGCCGTATTGATTGCACATCCTGAATCACCAAAAAAATTATTGATTCAATCGGCGTATATTGGTTCTACATCCGGATTATTGAAATATACTGATGAAAGTGATGCTAATGAATTTATAGTGGCTACAGAAGAAGGTATTATCCATCAAATGAAAAATAAAAACCCAAACAAAAAATATTATCCGCTTTCAGGAAAATGTGATTGTGGTTATTGTGAATTTATGAAAGAGATAACGCTTGAAAAATTATATTTGTCTCTTAAATATGAATTACCGGAAATTTCACTTACTGAAGATATCAGAAAAAAAGCCTACCTGCCGATTAAAAGAATGTTAGATATTTCAGAAAAATTGGGAATTTAGTAGTTGAAAAATTATTATTTAAAATATAGTTTTCTGTTACTGTTTTTTATTAGCCAAACTATTGTTTTTGCTCAGAAAAATAAAGTTAATCCTAATGGATATAATGTATTTTATTATGCCAATGGAAATATTTCATCTGAGGGTTGGATGAAAAACGGTAAACCCGATGGTCTTTGGAAAAATTATTACAAAAATGGTGTAAAAAAATCTATTGGAAAGCGTAAAAATTCTTTATTGGATTCTACCTGGGTATTTTTTAATGAACAAGGCGATACGACAGATATTATCAATTATTACAACGATAAAAAAAGCGGATATCATAGTCATTATAATTATGATAAGTCAAATACTGATACCATAAAACGATTAGAATACAAAGAACTCTATTTAAACGATAAAAAATCAGGTAAATCGTATTATTATGTTGACAATCATTTGAATAAAATAATAAATTACGAAAATAATGTGCCCGATGGATGGGCTTATGAATATATTAATGATACGCTAATAACCAAATTATTAGAATACAAAAATGGGTTTTTAGTTTATTCCGAAAAAATCAATCGTTTTGATAAAGATACATTAAAGCAAGGCGTTTGGAAATATTTTTATCCCGACGGAAAAATAATGCGTGAAGAAAATTATTTACACGGTCAGCTAAACGGATTTTACAAAGAATACAATCCGCAAGGGAGATTAATTAAAATGATTAAATATGTTTACGGTCAACCTATGCAGATGTCAACAAAAGAAGATTCTATTTTTACAGAGAAAAAATCATTTTTCCAAAATGGAAATATACAAACCGTAGGGTATTATAAATATGATTCTATTCCTGTTGGTCCACACAAAAATTACGATATTAACGGTAATGTAACCGAAGTAAAAATGTATGACGAAAATGGTATTTTAGAAGCCAAAGGGTTATTTGACAGCAGAGGCAGAAGAACAGGCAAGTGGTTAAAATATTATCCAACAGGCGAAGTAAAAGCAGAAGGCAAATATCAAGCAGGTAAAGAAGCAGGCAAATGGCTATTCTATTACCAAAATCAAAAAGTGGAACAAATCGGCTATTTTTACCGTGGTAAATATGATAAGGAATGGAATTGGTATTTTCTTTCCGGGAAGTTATTACAAAGTGAAAATTATTACCATGGCAAATTAGACGGTAAATGGTTCCAGTTGTCCGAAACAGGCGATACACTAATTTCAGGTAATTATTTAGATGGTGAAAAAATAGGTATTTGGTCATTTTTTGTTGGCGACCAAATTGAAACAGGTAAGTATGAATCCGGTTACAAAGATGGATTATGGAATATTTACAATAAAGAGAATAAAAAGTTAATTTTTAAGGGAAATTATGTTCAGGGTGTTCTTAACGACAAAGTTTATTATTTTTATAATAACGGAAAACCGAAACGCATTGAACAATATCGCTTAGGTGTTCCAACCGGCAATTGGCAGTATTATGATATTAATGAAGAAGGGAATATTGTAATGGTTGAAAGATATAGAAATGGTAAATTGATAAAAATTAATGGGATACGATTCAGATGGCCAAAGCCATTAAGAAATAGAAATTCTAAATAATGCATTTTAAACCGTCATTTATTTTCAAAACAATACTGTTTTTGTTTTTTTTCTTAATATATATATCGACTTATGCTCAATTTATGGATAGTATCCATTCTTGTTTGCAGCATTCTCCAAAGCCAATGATTAAATTGAATAATAAGGGGTCATTTGTAGCCAATAAGCCAGCATCTGTTGTTGGGTTGGTAATGGGACTGTCTTTTAATAAAAGATTGAAATTTGGGCTTGGATACAATGAGGTAATTAGCCACATTCACAAAAATTATTATCTGAACGATTATCTCGGAAATCCTGTGGATACTTTCTTTTCAACACTTAAATTGATATATTTTAGTACCTATCTCGAATATGTGTACCATTATAGAAGACATTGGGAAATCAGTATCCCTATAAATTTTGGTGCCGGCGTTTCAAGATATACATATAAAGCAGGAACAAAAACATATTATACCGATAATCACTTGGGATTTATTTACGAAGCCACTACAGATATTGTATATAAACCGGTTACTTGGTTTGGTTTGGGTGCCGGATTTGGTTATCGCATTGCCCTGTTTAAAGAATTAGATATAATAAAACAATTTACATCACCAATTTATTCTTTTGGGATAAAATTATATATATCACCAATTTATCGTGCTATTTTTCCTGCTGCGGAATAACAGCAGTTTGGTATTATAGTAAGAATTTGGTTTAGCGGCCTGTTAATCGGTAATTTAGTTTAAGGGTGATAGTTTTCCGATATATTTGTTAATATTAAAATCGTTTATTTTTCAGCACTTTATCTCGCATTACGCTTATACAATGTTGTGTTGTTGTTTTTTATACATCAAGGTCTTTTATATTATCAAATTTTTCTTTCATCGTTGGGTTTCCGTAAGTTAACTTTTTAATTGTCAAATCATCTGCTTTATTATTTGCTAAGCGTAAATTATTTTCCGATGATAAAAGGGCATCTTTCGTTTTCTGAAGATGAGTAATTGTTTTATCTATTTCGTCAATGGCTGTTTTAAACTTTCGACTCGCTAAATCATAGTTATATGAAAAACCTTTTCTAAAGGTCTCAATTTTATCTTCAAAATTCGTAATGTCAATATTTTGATTTCTCATCAAATTAAGTTCCTGCTTATATTTCAAAGAATTCATTGCGGCATTTCGTAAAAGCGTGATAATCGGGATAAAGAACTGTGGCCGTATTACATACATTTTGTCAAATTTGTACGATACATCAACAATTCCGTTGTTATAAAATTCATTTTCAGATTCTAACAGTGAAACCAATACGGCATACTCGCAATGCTTATCTTTTCTGTCCTTGTCAAGTTTTGAAAAGAAGTCTTCGTTTTTCTTTTTGGTAGCGGTTTTATCATTTTCATTTTTCATTTCAAACATTATCGAAATGATTTCAATACCGTCTTCATCTGTTTCTTTGTAAATATAATCTCCTTTAGTTCCGCCACTTGCATCATTATCTTTTTCAAAATAGGCATTTTGAAATGCTGTTGCACGGAGTTTATTAAATTCAATTTCGCAATGTTGTTCAAGGGTTTCACCTAACATCTTGGTGGATAATCTCTGCTTCATATCTCTTACCCTTGCAATCTCATCATCTTTGAATTTTATAATAGCATCTTTACTTTGTAGTTTAGTTGAAAATTGCTGTTTCAATGAATTTTCTATGTTTTGTTTCTCCAGCGCCTTAGTTTTTACTTCATTCTTCAGCTTATCACGCTCTTTTTCAACTTCTTGTACTGCTTCCTTTACCGCTAATTTCTTCTCAATTTCACCATTCTCAATTTTAGCTTTCATTCGCGATAGTTCTGATTCCTTTTTGGCTAATTTTTCAGCTAAATCGGTAGCACTTTTAGCTTTCAATTCGGTTAGTTGTCTGTCCTTTTCTGCTATTTGTTCTTGTAAAGAATTTTTAATATTCGCTTCTGCGAGTTTAACAGCACTTTCCTTCTCTTTTTCTACAAGTGCAAGTCTATTTGCTATTTCTTTTTCAAATTGGTGGTCTCTTACTTGTTTGAGAATATTAGCATATCCGGCTTCATCAACTTTAAATGCTTTTTTACAATGAGGACAAATTATTTCGTTCATATTCTATATTTTTATTAATGTTAGCGTCTTTCTTCAAATGCACCACAACAGTTGGTGTATGAGGAGGTTGGGCATTTCTGCTATTTAATTTATCATTGCTCCAATTTTGTGGGTTATCTATAACATATTGTTTAATGCGGTTATATTCGTTTTTATTTTTGAATTTATGGATGATTTGAAACCCGCAAAAAATGATGAAATTGATTTTGATTTACGGATTGGATGATTTTGTTTGATTGGTTGTCGTAATTCCCATTGTTCGGGGGATTGTAGAGACGCACGGCCGTGCATCTCTACATGCGAACCGTGCGAACCAATCACATCATCGTTATTATTTTCGATTTCTGATTTATCCAAAACAATAATGGCGTGCAAATGATTTGGCATTATTATATATTCATCCAAAAACAATTTATCACGAATTTCAAATGATTTCAACAATTCAATTTCAACAATTTTGCCGAAATTTGATAATTCAATAGATAAATAACCATTATTATTTGCAATATTTCCCAAATTACAAACACGATTTTGGGTTACAATGGTTAAAAAATAAATTCCATTACCCGAATAATCCCATTTGGGCATTCGGTGCGATTTTATGCGATATTTATTCTTGTATTTCTTCATTTCCTCCACAACCCCACGCATCAAAACAGGGCAAAGTTTCCTTTATTTATAGGTTTTTTAGTTGATATTTTGTCGTTATTCGTTAAAATATTTACTTCAGTAAACTATTTTTATATCCTACAAATATAAACATTTTTTATTAAAACAAGCGTTTTCAAAAAAACAATTTTGGAAGTAGTTTATTGTTTGGTGAAAACACCTGACAGGGGCAAAAATCCCAACTTTTTGATATTGGAGGGAACTCCAATATCGGCAGGAAAGAACAAAAAGATATTTTCGATTGCCTGAAATTTAAACACAGACCTTTTGTTAGAAAAACAAAATTAGTCCCCAAAATGTAAAAAGCGGATTTGTAAAACACTTAATATGTGGTATTTATGAGTATTGATTTGCAAGTTGGGTTAAAAGATTTTGTTTTTTTAGTGTCGGCAAAGTAGGCGTTGGCTGTGAGGACTGGTTTTATAGTGTCTTCCCATCTTTCAGTTTTATTATTCTATCTGAATTTTTTGCGATTTCATCATCATGGGAAACCATAATAATGGTAGTTTTTCTTTCTCGGTTTAAATTTTTTAAAAGTTCAATTATTCTTTTTCCTGTTGCAGAATCAAGATTTCCGGTAGGCTCATCAGCAAGAATGATTGAAGGATTATTAACCAATGCCCTTGCAATAGCAACTCTTTGCTGTTCGCCACCACTCAATTCTTTTGGTAAATGGTTGATTCTTTCTTCAATATTGACTTCTCTAATTGTCCGCATTACTCTTTCTTTCTTTTCTTTTGCGTGCATTTTTATTGGAACGAGAGGAAGCATCACATTTTCAAAAACAGTTAAAGTTGGGATCAAATTAAAACTCTGAAAAATAAAACCTATTTTTCTTCGTCTGTATTCAGCAAGTGTGTCTGGATTGAGTGTTGATAAATTAGTACCATCAATAATAATCTTCCCAGTAGTTGCTAAGTCAAGCCCACCTATTAATGATATAAGTGTTGATTTACCTGATCCAGATTTACCAGTTACAGCTAGAAATTCTTTATTATTTATATTTAAAGAGATGTCCTTCAATGCCTCTACCTTATTTATTCCTTTATGATAGATTTTACTAACTTTTCTAAATTCAATTCCCATATATATTTTTTTTTGATTAGACATGTCTTAATGCCTCCAATGGTTGAAGATTTGTTGCTTTTCTTGCAGAGATATACCCTGCTAAGCTACCTATTCCAACAGCAATAGCCAAACCGATAATAAAAAGGAATGGCGAAAAATGGATAGAAACGGCTAAATCAATAGGAGGAGGGGTTGAGGAGCACGCTGGGTAGGCAGTGAGTGCTTTTGGAATAGACAAATGAGAATTAACTGCATAAAGCCATGAAATAAAATATCCAATACCACAGCCAACAATACCACCAATTATTCCTTGTATTGCATTTTCTGTAGTAATCAATTTTTCTACATCTTTGTTTTTCCATCCCACTGTTTTCATTATACCAATCTCTCCAATTCGTTCATTCACATTACTTATTGAAGATTTGATGATAAAAAGTAATGCAAAAATTATCACCAGTATTGAAATGCTAAGGGTCATTTCTTTGGTCAGGAAAGATAAACCCGCTACTGAAGATAATAAATGACTGCTTGTAGTAATACTTACATCCTTCCCTAAAATTGTTTTTATTTTTTCTTCTACTTTCTTCGAATCAGCATTGCTTTTAAGTTTTATAAAAATATTATCAACTATCTTACCTTGCCCAGCCATTTCTTGTGCAGTGGATAATGGAATAAAAGCCTGAGCCCCAGAGATTCTCGCAATCTTCCCGGTATTGATAATACCAATCACATTAAATTCTCTGTCTCCTAATTGTATTTTTGAACCAACTCGTAAATTAGCAATTCGAGCAAAATCCCTATCCACAACTATTACATTTTTACCATTATCATCTTTAGATAAATATCGTCCGTCACTAATTTCACAGCAGGCACCTTTCCTTGTGGTTGGTTTAATTGGTCCTATAGTTTTAATTTCAGGGTCTAATCCATCTACTACGGTAGGATGCCCATTATGAAAAGCCCATAATTCCAGAACACCAGTAATTTTATCTACCTCTTCATCCTCTCTTATTTGTGAAATTGCCTTTTCTGGCATAGGATTTATGTCTGTTGGCAGTTTTACGATACGAAACGCACAAGGTTCCCCATGCATTTGGATAACCATATCTGCCCCAGCCGTTGCCATAGGTTTAGAAATAGACTTGTGAACCCCATCAGAAATTGTTATCACTCCTACTAATAGCGCAATACTAAAAGCTATCCCTGAGATTGCAAGTAATGACCTTGTCTTTCTTCGTGAAATTTCCTTCCATGCATAATCTAACATATTACTTTTCATATTTTTATTCCTTCTGCATTCTCGTTTTTTCATATCTTTTAAGTATTAATAGTTATCAAATTTCACAATCTTGTTATGAGAATTTGGTTCATAACTAAATTTCGTCATTGTCCCAGTTTTATTATTCCACCATCATTTTTACTGTCTCCATTTTTATGTGATTTGGTTGATTTAAAGGAATTAAAGTTATATGTTAATCCTATCCAGAAAATTCGCGTTTCACTTTTGCTATCATTATTAAGTTTATAAATTGCGTTGTCTGAAAATATCTCCCAACTACGTGTGTTGAAAATATCTGTCAGGGTTAAGCTAACGGAAAACTTATTGTCCAAAAATGTTCTTTTAACGGCAATATCTGCATAGTATATCTCACTTAAATTGAACTGAGGCAATTCAATGGGAGAATTATAATTTAAAAAAAGTTGAATTTCTGTTTTCTTTTCAGGTTTAATTATGGTTTTTATATTACCGGTCCAAGCGAGATTATTTGTACTCAAATCAATTTCGTTGTATTGACCTGTTGAATTAGTGTTAAATATTGAAAATCCCGGATTAATAGAAATGTATTTGTTGAATTTATAAGTGATGTCAAAATCACTTCCAACTTTGTTTTGTCTTTCTCCATTCACATAAGTAAGTATTAATTTATCAGGAGCAGACAACATTGAGACTTGAGTTATAAAGTCCTTTGTAATACTATAAAAAACATTAGTTCTAAACTGAAATTTCTCTTTTATCAAAGAATAGTTCATTTCAATTTTATCAAGGATCTCGGGCTCTAAATTTTCATTCCCTGTTTCATAAGTCATTTGGTCAATTACATTTATAATCGGCAATAATTGAGGATAAGTAGGGCGAGTAATCCTACGATTGACACTTAAAGCAATGCTTTGCGTTTTATTTAGATTGCGTTTAAGTAATAAATAAGGAAAAGGAACCAAATATTCTCTGTATGTTTTCTCATTAATTGATTTTTGAATGACTTCAGATGTATTATATTCTAAGCGTGCACCAATTTTGAAAAATATTTTTTTAAATAAACTGTCGGAATACATTAGATAAGATGAATAAATATATTCCTGATGTTCTAAATTGGTGCTAAATGAAGGATTAAACAGCCAACTATCTGACAATGTATCCAAATCATAAAAGTTGATATTAAAAATATTATTTCTTGAAAATCCTTTTAAGCCAGTTTCAATTTTTCCGGTTTTTAAAAATGATTTGAGGTAATCAATTTGTAAAGTAACATAAGTCGGACCTCCGCCCGCTAATGATTTTTGCATTAATTTATTGTCAATATAATATTCATCAGGTCTATTGCCTTTTCTTTTGGATAAAGAAGCATTAAACGAAATTTCATTTTTATTTTTTTCAAATATTTTTTTATACATCAGGTTATTCTCAATAAGTTTTCTCGAAAATGTCAACTCATTTCTACGGTTAAATAAAAGATCGTTCAATGTATCATTTACCTGATTACCTAATATGTTCTGTGTGTTGTGTGAAACAAGTAACATCAATTTAACGCCCAATGTAAAAACATCCTTTTTGTCTGGTTTTGCAGCCAAAAGTAATGATGCTACATGAATTGGATTAATTTGTATTGACTTAATTTCTTGCTCAATCAAAATATTTTGGGTGTATAACTGTCTTGTCAGATTACTCTGAATATTCGATTTTTCGTATTTCCCGTTGTAATTAAAACTTATATCCCAAATACTTTTGGCGTAATTGAAACTTAGTCCGCCATTTATCCTATTATTGAAACCATAATTTAACGAGGCAGCACCACTCATCCCTGAAAGATTTTGCTTTTTTGTAACTATATTAATAATACCGCCGGTTCCTTCAGCATCGTACTTTGTATCAGGATTGGTAATAATTTCAATACGCTCAACACTGGACGCAGGAATAGAATTTAAAGTGGAGATTGTTGTGGGAATACCATCCATTAAAATAAGAATGTTTTTATTTCCTCGTATATACACATTATTATCCATGTCAAGGCTAACTGATGATTGACTTTTTAAAACATCTGTTATATTACCTGAAACAGAAGCCATATTTTTTGAAACATTGATTTTAGTTTTTTCAATAGTCGTTTGTTTTTCATCTTGTGTTGCTGATACCTGAACTTCATTGAGAGATAATGCTGATGTTTTCAAATAAATGGGTTTTGGAAAATTTACCGAAGCGTTAAAAATCTCCACATTATTTGAACTTGTTTGATAACCTACAAAACTTGACTTTAAAATGTATTTACCCGATTTTAAATTATTTAATACAAATTTACCTTTTGAATTTGTTATGGCACCGGTTACTAAAACCGTATCAGGTAGTTTGTAAATTGCTACCGAAGCAAATTCAATGGGTTGTTTGCTTGTCGAGTCAATTAACACGCCTGAAATTGAATATGGTTTGTTTTCTTGTCCGAATGTTAAAAGTGTGATTATAATAAATAATACAGTAAATAATTCTTTTCTTATTTTGAAATTCATTTTGCTTCTTTAAAAAAAATGTTAAACTATAGTAATTA
>Ga0114934_10003137_pt1 | contig 10364 bp, 10 predicted proteins | sample 4SBtaG_2_FD_99695 | JGI IMG/M metagenome (GOLD analysis project Ga0114934, IMG submission 99695) | Deep subsurface microbial communities from Kolumbo volcano to uncover new lineages of life (NeLLi) - 4SBTROV10_white metaG | ecosystem: Environmental > Aquatic > Marine > Volcanic ...
GTTATATTTTCAATGGCAGGAATTTTAGACAGTATAGAAACGCTACCATTTCATATAAATGAATTATGGAATGATACTTTCGAGAAGATAATGATGTCAGTCGTCTTAGCCTATTTCGGTGGACGAACGACGGAAAAAGCAAGTAATATATTTAAACAAAAATAAAAATTAAAATGGGATATTTTAGCAAAGCAATAGCTATAACAAAAAGCGATACAATAAATACTCTTCCAGCATGGGAATTTATGAATCAAACTGGAACTCTAGGTACTTACTTAGCAGGTTCTTTAATTTATGTTGGAGGTGCAGGAGATGTTAATGTTATCCCTGCGGGAACATTAGGCGCACAAGACACAGTAGTAGGTTTAACAGTTTCTGCTGGAGGTACTGGTTATACTGGAGCAAACAACGTAGCTACAACAACAAACGGAAGTGGTTCAGGTTTAACAGTAAATACAACTGTAGGTGCTGGAGCAGTAACAGCGGTTGCTATAGGTAATAGTGCTGGTACTGGATACAAAGTAGGAGATACAATAACAGTTTCTGGTGGTGGTGGTAATGCAACTTTAACAGTAGACGAGGTAAGAAGTTTGTTACCTGTCGTAGGAGATGGGGTTGAGTTTTCTGGATTAGACGCGGGAGATATTATACCTATTTACGTTGACTATGTATTAAGCACAAATACTACTGCTACACTTTTAGTAGCTGGTAGAGAATCAAGTATGTAAATAACTGATATATAGGTGACTATATAAATAAGAATAATAACAAATTAAATTAAATTAAAATCATGAGTGAAGAAATTAAAAAAATTACTGAAGAGCAATTAGAAAAAGTAAACAAACAACAAGCTGAACTTAGCGAGTTGTTAAGATCATTAGGTGTATTAGATGTTCAAAAACATAATATACATCAAAAAATAAATGATATATCTAAAGTTGTTGAAGAAACTAAACAAGAATTAGAAGAACAATACGGAAAGGTAAATATTAATCTATCTGATGGTACTTATTCTAAAATAGAAGAGGAAAAAAAAGGTGACAAGTAATATTAGAAAAATCAGTATTGGATCTGATTATAAAAATGACGCCATGCATTACGCGATTGGGCAACAAGTCTATGGTGGACATGATATAGCTTATATCATATATGATGAATCTGATAATTCTTATAATATTTATATAAAGAAAAACAATGAGGTATTGCCTTGGAAGAAGTTTAATTCTCACATGGCAATATCTGTTGAGTATGATTTAGAATACTAATGAAAAGTTTATATGATTTTATTATACAACCTTTAGGTGATAAATATAGTAACACAGTAAAGATTGGAAACAAAAATATTGTTGTTAATACTAAAATTGAAAACTGGAAGTTTGTAAATAGATTAGCAGTAGTAAAACAAACTCCTTTAGCTTTTAATACTAAAGTAAAAGTAGGAGATATTGTAGTAATTCATCAAAATGTTTTTAGAACCTTTTATAATATGAAAGGTGAAAAGAAAAAAAGTAGATCTTACTTTAAAGATGATTTATATTTTTGTGCTATTGATCAGATATATTTATATAAAAATAAAGAAGGTTGGCATAGTTTTGGCGATAGATGTTTTATAAAACCTATTAAAAATACTGATGATCTAACGTTAGATAAAGAGAAAAAGTTAATTGGCATATTAAAATATGGTAATAACTCGTTAAACGCACTTAATATTAACCCAGAGGACCTAGTAGGTTATACACCGAATGGAGAATGGGAGTTTTTAGTAGAAGGAGAGCGTTTATATTGTATGAAATCAAATGATATTGTTATAAAGTATGAGCGTAAAGGAAACGAAAAAGAATATAATCCAAGCTGGGCGAGTAGCAGTTAAAGAATTAATTAAAGTTGCTAAAGAACCCATTATAGATTTTGGACCAGATATTTCCGCAGATAGATTAAAGAATGCTGCAGCTACTAAAAAATTAGCAATATTTGATGCTTTTGAGATTTTGAATAGAATACAAGAAGAGCAAGATATGTTAGAAAATAAACCTAAAGAAGTGAAGAAAGAAAATACTTTTAAAGGTTTTGCAGAAGGGAGATCTAAGTAATGTACGAGCAAACTTTATATAAAGTATTACCTGATTATATTAAACCTAAAACTCTTAAAAAACAAAATAAATTTAAGAAATGGGAGTATGGATATAATGAAGATCACGACGTGGTAGTTATATCTAAAACAGGTGAAATAGGTGAGGTGTATGAAATTCAAAATTTAAAAATAGCTTTACCTAAAAAAGAAAAGGTTCATAAATTTGAAAATGATAAATGGAGTAAGACTGAGTATCCTAAAACTTTAAGTAAAATTAAAACAGTTTTTGATTGGAAACAATATCCTCAAGACTTTAAAGAAAAGTGGTTTGAATATATTGATGAAGAATTTAAAAGACGGGAAGAAGGTTTTTGGTTTTATAATAAAGGAAAAGCTACTTATATCACAGGTACTCATTACATGTATTTGCAATGGTCTAAGATTGATGTTGGAGCACCTGATTATAGAGAAGCAAATAGATTATTCTTTATATTTTGGGAAGCTTGTAAAGCTGATATAAGAGCATATGGAATGTGTTATCTTAAAAACAGACGTTCTGGATTTTCTTTTATGGCTTCAGGAGAAGTTGTAAACTTAGCTACAATATCTAGTGATTCAAGGTATGGAATACTATCTAAAACAGGTCCTGATGCTAAAAAAATGTTTACTGACAAAGTAGTTCCAATATCAGTTAATTATCCTTTCTTTTTTAAACCGATTCAAGATGGTATGGATCGACCTAAAACAGAATTAGCATATAGAGTGCCAGCTTCTAAATTTACTAGAAAAAGTATAGAATCAGGAAGTGAGGATTTAGAACTACAAGGTCTTGATACAACAATTGACTGGAAAAATACAGGGGATAATAGTTATGATGGTGAAAAATTAAAACTATTAGTACATGATGAATCTGGTAAATGGGAAAGACCAAACAATATTTTAAATAACTGGAGGGTTACAAAAACCACTCTAAGACTTGGTAGTAGGATTATTGGTAAGTGCATGATGGGATCAACATCTAACGCATTAGATAAAGGAGGTAGAAATTTTAAAAAACTATATGATGATTCAGATGTTACGAAAAGAAACAGCAATGGACAGACTCGCTCAGGACTATATTCTTTGTTCATTCCTATGGAATGGAATTACGAAGGATACATTGATTCTTACGGGATGCCTGTATTCGACACCCCACAAAGAAAAGTGCATGGACCTCATGGAGTACCAATTAAACTCGGAGTTGTTAAATACTGGGAAAATGAGGTAGAAGGATTAAAAGAAGATCAAGATGGGTTAAATGAATTTTATAGACAATTCCCAAGAACTACTAAGCATGCTTTTAGAGATGAATCTAAATCATCTTTATTTAATCTTACAAAAATATATCAACAGATAGATTTTAATGAAGATTTAAAAAATACATTAGGAGTTACAAAGGGTAGTTTTCAATGGGAAAATGGTCAAAAAGACACAAAAGTTATATTTGTTCCAAACAATCAAGGAAGATTTTTAGTAACGTGGGTTCCACCTGCACAACTTCAAAACAAAAGATATTTAAAAAATGGAATTAATTATCCTGGTAATGAGCATTGTGGTGCTTTTGGATGTGACCCATATGATATATCAGGAACAGTAGATAAAAGAGGATCTAACGGGTCTTTACACGGTTTAACAAAATTTAGCATGGAAGAAGTTCCACCTAATCATTTTTTCTTAGAATATATAGCTCGTCCACAAACTGCTGAAATATTTTTTGAAGATGTACTTATGGCTTGCGTATTTTATGGAATGCCAATATTAGCAGAAAACAATAAACCAAGATTACTTTATTATTTTAAACGTAGGGGTTATAGAGGTTTTGCTATGAACAGACCAGATAAAAAAAGAAATAAGTTATCTGTTACAGAAAGAGAAATAGGTGGTATACCTAATTCAAGCGAAGACATTAAACAAGCTCACGCATCTGCAATTGAAACCTATATAGAACATTTTATAGGATTAAAAGAAACAGGTTATGGAGATATGTATTTTCAAAGAACATTAGAGGATTGGTCTAAATTTAATATAAATAACAGGACAACTCATGATGCTTCAATTAGTTCAGGTTTAGCTTTAATGGCTTGTAACAAACACAGGTATTCACCTGTTAACAAGAGAGAGTTAAAAGCTGTTGATCTAGGTATAAAAAAATACAACAATAAAGGAACTTTATCAAAAATTATAAATTAATGAATATATATACTAATACCAATAGTGCTTTCCCTAGTCAAGTAGTGAGTGATGCTGAAAAAGCAAGTATTGAATATGGGAGTCAAGTTGCTATGGCCATAGAATATGAATGGTTTAAGACAGGAAGAACTAATGGAAATAGGTATTTAACTAATTGGAATCAATTTCACCAATTAAGATTATATGCTCGTGGAGAACAAAGCATACAAAAATATAAAGATGAATTATCTATTAATGGTGATTTGTCTTATCTTAATTTAGATTGGCAACCAGTTCCTATATTATCTAAATTTGTAGATATAGTTGTAAATGGCATATCTGCTAAAACATATGATATTAAAGCATACGCTCAAGATCCAGAGTCTATAAAGCAAAGAACTAAGTACGCTGCTAAAATACAAGAGGATATGCTTGCTAGAGAATATCTTAATTCTTTAAAGCAATCTTTAGGTATAAACTTATACCAAAGCTCTTCACCTGAAATACTACCTGAAACTCCTGAAGAACTTGAACTTCACATGCAACTATCTTATAAGCAAAGTATAGAGATAGCTGAAGAAGAAGCTATATCTTCTGTTATGGATCATAACAAATACGATTTAACAAAGCGAAGATTAAACATGGACTTAGCTGTTTGTGGTATTGCAGCTTGTAAAACAAACTTTAATACAGCTGAGGGTATAACAGTAGATTATGTAGATCCAGCTTATATGGTTTATTCATATACTGAAGATCCTAATTTTGAAGATATATATTATGTAGGAGAAATAAAGTCTATTACAATTCCTGAACTTAAAAAAGAATTTCCTGATATATCTAATGAAGAATTAGAAAGAATACAGAAAATGCCTGGAAATAGAAATTATATTACAGGTTGGGGAGGTTATGATGAAAATACTGTTCAAATAATGTATTTTGATTATAAAACATATCATAACCAAGTATTTAAAATAAAACAAACAGATCAAGGTTTAGAAAAAGCCTTAGAAAAAGATGATACTTTTAATCCTCCACAAAATGATGGGTTTGAAAAAGTAAGTAGAAGTATAGAGGTTTTATATAGTGGTGCTAAAGTGCTGGGAACTGATACTATGTTAAAGTGGGAACTTGCTGAAAACATGTCTAGACCTATGTCAGATACTACAAAAGTAGAAATGAATTACGCGATATGTGCGCCACGTATGTATAAAGGTAGAATAGAATCACTTGTAAGTAAGTGTATTGGTTTTGCTGATATGATACAATTAACCCACTTAAAACTACAACAAGTGTTAGCTAAAATGGTACCAGACGGTGTTTATTTAGACATGGACGGTCTTGCTGAAGTTGATTTAGGTAACGGAACTAATTATAATCCAGCAGAAGCATTAAATATGTATTTCCAAACTGGTAGTATTGTTGGTAGATCTCTTACTCAAGATGGTGATATGAATCCTGGAAAAGTTCCTATTCAAGAATTAACAGCTAGTTCTGGCCAAGGTAAGATACAAAGTTTAATTTCTACATATCAATATTATTTACAAATGATAAGAGATGTAACGGGATTAAATGAAGCGAGAGATGGTAGTACACCAGATAAACAAACATTAGTTGGTTTACAAAAAATGGCAGCTAACGCATCTAATGTAGCTACTAGACACATCAAACAAGCTGGTTTATATATAACATTAAGGATAGCAGAAAATATTGCTTTAAAAATAGCAGACGCATTAGAATTTCCATTAACAGCTGAGTCTTTAGTTAATAATATTTCTAATTACAATGTAAATACTTTGATTGAGGTTCAAAATCTTAATCTTCATGATTTTGGTATATATTTAGAATTAGAACCAGACGAAGAACAGCAAGCTCAATTAGAGCAAAATATTCAAATGGCTTTACAGCAAGGTGGGATTGATTTAGAAGATGCTATAGATTTAAGACAAATAAAAAATCTTAAATTAGCTAATCAGTTATTAAAAGTAAAACGTAAAGCTAAAGGTAAGCAAGATCAAGAAAACTCTATGGCTCAAGCTAGAGCTCAATCTGAAGCTCAAGCTGATGCAGCTGAAAAAATAGGTTTAGCAGAAGTTCAAAAACAAGAAGCTATTTCTGGATCTAAAGTTCAATATGAACAAGCAAGATCTCAGATGGAGATTCAACGTATGCAAACTGCTGCACAATTAGAACAAGAAAAAATGCAGACTCAATTCCAGTATGATATGCAACTAAAGCAGATGGATATGCAGTCAATGCAAGATAAAGAACAAAGAATAGAAGATCGTAAAGATAAGCGTATAAAAATGGAAGGTACGCAACAAAGTCAAATGATAGATCAAAGAAAAAATGATTTAATGCCAATTGATTTTGAAAAAGAAGGTGCAAACCCACAAGCTGATGGAATGCCGCAAGGACCAACAGCTTAATTATTAATTATTTAATTATATTATATTATGTCAGAATTAAAAACAAATGAACCTGTTAAACAGGAAGGTGACTTTAAAATAAAGTCTAAGCCTAAAAAACCTAAACAATTAGGTAATAGTGAACAGGAAGTAAAGAAAGTAAATTTAAAAGAACCGTTGGTAGAAATACCTAACGATGTTACCAAGGTTACAATACCTAAGGAAACACTTAAAGAAGAAGATAATGCCATTCAAATCGGAGAAACAAAGGAAGTACCTGTGGAAAAACCATCCGGAGATAGCGCAGAGGTGGGAGAACCTATACAAGAGTCCAACGAGACTACTGAAGGGTTTTCTCCAATCAAAGAAGTAACAGAAGAAGTTAAAAAAGTAGAAGCAGAAATAAAAGAAGCTATTAGAGATGAAAAAGTATTAGGTAAACAATTACCTGAGAACATCGAAAAACTAGTTAATTTTATGGAAGAAACTGGTGGGACAATAGAAGATTACACTAGATTAAATGCTGATTATACTACTGTAGATGATACTACTTTATTAAAAGAATATTATAAGCAGACTAAACCACATTTAGATGCTGAAGAAATAGACTTTATCATGGAAGATAAATTCGATTTCGATACAGAAATTGACGAAGAGCGTGACGTCAAAAAGAAAAAACTCGCTAAAAAAGAGGAGATTGCAAAAGCTAAAAGCTTTTTAGAAGAAACTAAGAATAAATATTACGACGAAATCAAGTTGAGAACCGGCGTAACTCAGGATCAACAAAAAGCTATGGACTTTTTCAATCGATACAATAAGCAGCAAGAAATAGCTGAGCAACAACATCAAGCATTCCAGGAAAATACAAAACAACTTTTCAATGAAAATTTCGAAGGTTTCGATATATCGGTGGGAGATAAAAAATATAAGTACAATATAAAGGATGTAGATAAAGTTGCTGAAAACCAATCAAACATTAACAATTTAGTTAAGAAGTTCTTAGACAATGAAGGTAATGTTACTGATGCGGCTGGTTATCACAAAGCAATTTATGCGGCTGAAAATGTAGATAGAATCGCGTCTCATTTTTATGAGCAAGGAAAAGCAGATGCAGTTAAAGACGTGGTGAATAAATCTAAAAATTTATCACCTATAAAAGCTAGAACCCAACAAGGTGAAGTTTTTGTAAATGGCTTTAAAGTTAAATCTGTTTCCGGAGCTGATTCTTCTAAATTGAAAATTAAAAGAAGAAAATTTAACTAATTAAAAATTAAAAATTATGAGTTTATCTCCACAATTTGGTAGTATTATTCCAAGTCCGATTCAAACTCCATCACCTTCAGCTTATTTAGCTTTTAACGGTGGAGCGAATGACTTTGCGCAACAATATTTACCAGAAATTTACGAACAAGAAGTAGAGCGTTATGGAAACAGAACGTTATCTGGCTTTTTGAGAATGGTTGGGGCAGAAATGCCAATGACCTCAGATCAAGTAATCTGGTCTGAACAAAATAGATTACATATATCCTATGACAACTGTGGTGTAGCTGCAGGAGGAGGAGCTGGTGCTGGTTTAGCATCTGTTGTTACAATTCCGGTTGGTGTTGCAGGTGTAACTAACGTTATATCTATTAATGATACTGTTGTGCTTTTAGACCCTAACGGGACAGAAGCAAAAGGTATTGTTACAGCAAGAGCTGCTGGTAACGTAACAGTTCAACCATTTGCTAATGCAACATTTGATGCACAAGGTATTACTATCTCTGGTGGTGGTGCAACTGGTGCTGTAAAAATGTTTGTTTATGGTTCTGATTATACAAAAGGATCAAGTATTGGAGCAGGAGTAGGAAACTCTGCTGCTAGAATAAGTGTTGACCCTTCGTTCACACAGTTTTCTAACTCACCAGTAATCATAAGAGATCAGTACGTTGTTACTGGATCTGATATGGCACAGATTGGTTGGGTTGAAGTTGCTACTGAAGATGGTGCTTCTGGATACCTTTGGTATTTAAAAGCTGAATCTGAAACTAGATTAAGATTCGAAGATTACTTAGAAATGGCAATGGTAGAAGGTGAATTAAACGCTAATGTTAATGGTGCTGCAGGAAGTTATGCTACTGCTGTTTTACCAGGTACACAAGGTTTATTTGCTGCTATTAGAGCTAGAGGTAATGTAAACGTTGGTTTTACAGCGGCTGCAGGACTTGATGAGTTTGATGCTATTCTTAAAAACCTAGATACTCAAGGAGCTATTGAAGAAAACATGTTATTCTTACAGAGACAAACATCTCTTGATTTTGACGATATGTTAGCTTCTATCTCTGGTGGTTTCGCTGGTGGTACTGCTTTCGGTTTATTCGAAAATTCAGAAGAAATGGCACTTAACTTAGGCTTCTCTGGTTTTAGAAGAGGTTCTTATGACTTCTATAAAACTGATTGGAAATACTTAAACGATGCTTCTACTAGAGGTGCTATCGTTGGTACAAATTCAATTGAAGGTGTATTAGTTCCTGCTGGAACAAGTACTGTTTATGATCAAATCTTAGGTACTAACATTAGAAGACCTTTCTTACACGTAAGATATAGAGCTTCTCAAGGTGACGACAGAAGAATGAAATCATGGTTAACTGGTGCTGCTGGTGGTGCATTTACTTCAACTCTTGATGCTATGGAAGTTAACTTCCTATCTGAAAGATGTTTAGTAACTCAAGCTGCTAACAACTTCGTTTTATTCCAAGGATTATAGTAATCCAAATTTAAATAATTATCCCCGTCTTCGGGCGGGGTAATTATTATTAACTATTTAATTATATTATATTATGTCAAAAAATGAAAAAAAAGTAGAGGTTAAAAAACCTCAAGGCCCAAAATGGGAAGTAAGAGATAGAGTTTATTATTTAAAAGGAGATAAGTCTCCTTTAACTTTAACAATACCAGGTAAGCATTCAAAAAAGCATGCATTACTTTGGTTTGATGAAACTACAGGAAAACAAAGAGAAATAAGATATGCAACCAATCAAGATTCACCATTAGTCGACGAACAAAAAGGTGAAGCAACGATGGGTCATATAATTTTTAGAGACGGTTTTTTGAAAGTTCCTAAAAATAAACAGAATTTACAAAAACTACTTTCACTATATCACCCTTTAAAAAATAAAATATATGAAGAGTATAGTGCTGTAGCAGAAGCTAAAGATGAATTATATGATTTAGAAATGGAAATAGAAGCATTAAATGCAGCTAGAAACATAGATATAGATCATGCTGAAGCTATATTAAGAGTTGAAAAAGGTTCTGAAGTAAATAATATGAGCTCTAAAGAAATTAAAAGAGATTTATTATTGTTTGCAAAAAATAATCCAAAGTTATTTATTGCATTAGCTAATGATGAGAATGTGCAATTGAGAAATTTTTCTATTAAAGCTAGGGAACTAGGTATAATAAAGCTGTCTCAAGATCAAAGAACGTTCTCTTGGGGATCAAACAACAGGAAGTTAATGAATGTTCCTTTTGATGAAAACCCTTATTCAGCTTTTGCTGCTTTCTTAAAAACAGATGAGGGAGTAGAAATTTATAAATCTATAGATAAAAAGCTTAATTAACAAGTGATAATAATAGAGGGGTGACACTTTGTCACCTCTGTATTATAATAAAAAAAATATAATGGCAGTAAATATAAA
>Ga0114934_10003138_pt1 | contig 10361 bp, 7 predicted proteins | sample 4SBtaG_2_FD_99695 | JGI IMG/M metagenome (GOLD analysis project Ga0114934, IMG submission 99695) | Deep subsurface microbial communities from Kolumbo volcano to uncover new lineages of life (NeLLi) - 4SBTROV10_white metaG | ecosystem: Environmental > Aquatic > Marine > Volcanic ...
CCCCTGTTATTAATCCAAATCACCACATTGTTTTTTTTAAGAAAAAAACAACAATTTAGAATCAATTCATTACAACAAAAAGACATAGAAGAGATTGAAGAAGTTGATTATTCGGATTTATTTGTCCCGTTACAAAAAGCTATCGAAAAATGGCACCATCATATCAATAATAGCGTTGAAATCAGCGAACAAGCTATTAATGCCCTAACTGAAAGGTTTTTAAGGATGGTTGCAGATTTAAATCTGGTTATCAAAGCATCAAACACACAAAATAATGATGACGGTGTTAATAATCGAATTAAAATTCAAGAGGTAGGCAATAAAATACAGTCAGATTTAGAAGGCGTCACTCGTTCTTTAAATGACATGGTCGAGCTTAAACAGAGTGCTATAGAGGAATTGGCGTCATTAGGATCTTATACCAAGGATCTGAAGAATATGGCAGAAGCCGTGGAAAAAATTGCAGCTCAAACCAATCTATTGGCACTTAATGCCGCCATAGAAGCGGCTAGGGCTGGCGAAGCCGGTCGAGGGTTTAGTGTGGTTGCAGATGAAGTAAGAAAACTTGCAACTGAATCGGGCGATATGGGCGTTGAAATTCGTGAGAAAATTGACTTGGTCAACGATGCCGTTGAAAATGTGATGGAAAATTCCAAGCAAACGGGCCATAAAGAACAACAATTATTAAAAGATAGCGAAGATGTTATTGGAGAAGTGATTAATTCGCATAAATTAACCACCTATTCATTGAGTGAAGCCGATCAATTATTGACAAATGTCGCGACTAAAGTGAGTCAAGAAATTCATGAAATCGTTGTAGAATTACAGTTCCAAGACCGTGTAAGTCAAATTTTACATCATGTTGAGCGTCATATAGAGCAGTTAGACGAACAGTTTAAAGAGCCCAATATTTATCCTGAACACTTAGAGCCTTGGCTTAAAACATGGCTTAATGAACTTTCACAAAGTTACACAACAGATGAAGAACACAAAAAGCACCACGAACTAGAAAATAATCATACTTCTCAATCATTAAATGCTGAAAAAGATGACGATATAAAACTTTTTTAAATAGAGGTGCGATTCTCTAAAAAGGATTTTTCAGAGAGCTTTGTCCATTGTTTTACATTTTCTAAAAACGCCATATAAGACGCGTATATTTTTTCACCTTCAGCATTTCCCGAAACTGACTCTTTGACAACATCAACTGAGAGCACTTTCAGATGATTCAAAACATCATCAGGAAGTTTTTTGAGTTGGACATGATGTTTTTGTTGAAGTGTTTGTAACGCGGAAAAGTTTTTTTGAGTATATTCACAGAGCATATCTTGGTTTGCGATTAAGCAAGCATCTAAGACGATTTGCTGAAGATCATCCGGGAGTTGATTCAAGGCTTCTTTATTGATAATCGCTTCCATAGTAGAACCCGGCTCATGCCACCCCGGGTAATAATAATATTTTGCAGCTTTATAAAAACCAAAAGCCAAATCATTGTATGGCCCAACCCATTCTGCCGCATCAAGAGCGCCTCTTTCAAGTGAAGTAAAAACTTCACTGCCGGGTAATAAGACAGGGACGCCTCCTGCGCGTTTGAGCACTTCACCACCAAGACCCGGTATGCGCATTTTAAGTCCTTTGAGATCAGCGACGGACTTAATTTCTTTATTAAACCAGCCCGCCATTTGTACGCCTGTATTTCCGCAGGGACGAGGAACAAGATTAAAGGGGGCATAGAGTGACTCCCACAGTTGAAGCCCCTCTCCTTTTAAAAGCCAACTGTTCATTTCTTGGGCATTCATGCCGAATGGAACCGCGCTGAAAAAGGGAGATGCGGGTAATTTACCTTTCCAATAATAAGCGGCACCATGACCCATCTGGGCATTGCCGGATGAGACCGTATCAAATACTTGAAGAGCGGGAACCATCTCTCCTGCACCGAAAACGCGTATTTTAAGGCGACCCGCGCTCATTTTATCGATTAAATTGGCAAGATATTCAGCGCCTTCTCCTAATCCTTGGAAGTTTTTGGGCCAGGTTGTTACCATAGTCCAATGAATCGTTTTAGTGCTGTACTTTGATGTTTGAGCTTTGCTGGGTTCTTTTGAGCAGCCAGCAAGACTGGCAGCCAATACACCGGAACTAAGGCCTGTTATTATTTGGCGTCTTTTCATGGTTATCAAATGACCTAAATGGAAGAAACTGGAGACAGTTTATGGAAGCAGAAAATAAAAATAACATATCGAGAAAAAAATTAAAATAAATGATTTATAAGTAGGGATAAAATAAGAAAGGTTAGCATTTTGTGTAAAAATTTTTTATAGTGTCATGCTTAAGGACATTTTTTAATATCTAAAGGTTGGCTTAAGATATTTATAGACTTCATCTAGGCCCAGAATAAAACAAAAACTAGGAGATTAAAATGACAATTGAATTTATCGTAAATATGTTAGCACGTTGGGGGCATTTGCTTTTCGGGATCACTTGGATAGGCATCTTGTATTATTTTAATTTTATTCAAGGCGGATATTTTAAACAAGCCAGCCCAGAAGGGTTAGCTGATGCTAAATCCAAACTAGCACCAAGCGCACTGTGGTGGTTTCGTTGGGCGGCAATGTTTACCTTTATTACCGGCGTTATATTATTGTATGGCGTTGACAAGAACGGTCAAATGAATAGCTATATCGTCTCAGGAGCCACTATGGGAACCTTTATGTTCTTGAATGTGTGGTTAGTGATTTGGCCAAAACAGAAAATTGTTCTGGGTATGGTTGAAGGTGATACTGCTAGTGCGGGAGCCGCTGCAGGCCTAGCATCAAGAACCAATACGTTGTTCTCAGGACCTATGGTGTTTTGTATGTTGGCAGGGCCTCATTTTGCAGGCTATGCAAAAGCCATATCAACCAGCGCAAACTCAATGTATGTCGCTTTAGGCGTTATTGTATTGATAGAATTGAACGGATTATTTGGTAAGCAAGGCCCAATGACTTCGGTCAAAGGTGTTATTACTAGCAGTCTCGTTTTAACGGCTATATTAGTGTATATTTTACAGATGATGTAATTTAAAAATATATGAAGAGAAGCCATAAGGACCTCAGGTTGTTATGGCTTTTTTATCTTTTTATGTCGAAATTTATAAATAGAATAGGCTATAAAGAGGTTTACCAGAACAAAAACAGTACCCGTGACCCTGAATGTAATCTCGATGGTATTATCAATAGAGCTTTATTTAGAGGTGATAGAAGTGAAATGCTAAGGGCTTGCAAAGTGAAATACAAATGTGGGCAATGACTAATAAAATTAATGTAATAGCAATTTTGATATTTGATCCAGTCCTAAATTTTTATCAATTATGATAAAAGGCCCAACAAGTTACTTATTGCAAGCAACTCATAGGCAGGATCTTAAGGAGAAAAAGTCTGTCATCCTGAGCACAACGAAGTGAAGTCGAAGGATCTTAAAAACAAGATTCCTCCACTACGGTTATTGCCATGGAAGGTATGTATGCCAAAAATGCATGGAGCAATTTTTGGTCGAAATGACAAAGGAAGAAGGTCAGAATATCACTATTTTAGGTTAAGTACCTACCTATGACAAGCAACTAGTTTGTTGCTAGACATCGTGATACAGGATCAGAAATTATTAACATATAACATCAGCCAATTTTTGTATTTGTAAAAATTTTTAAGTTACACTCAATTTTTTAAACGGATTAATAAAGTGAGTATCTACGCCAACTAATTTTTCTTCAGGGTGTTTTGCTCTCATCATGTTCGTTATCCCATCCTCTTCTTCCTTGTCAGCATAAACAAGTATTAAATATTTTCCATTGTCTAAATCTTCTTTAAAGGGCTCAATTTTTTGATTTTCAGTGTCAACCCCGAATAACCCCCCTTCCCAAATACCAAATAAAGTAAAAAAACCGAAAATGATTAGATAAGCATAAGTTGGAATTTTAATGCCAAAAAATTGAAAATGAGATTCTAAGGCGGCTAAAATGAGTGCAAAAGAAAAACCAATCATTCCGCCTATAGTACTACCACGAAAAAGATCTAAAGTTTCAAGATAATTACTAGATTGGATGCGTTGTTCAACTAGTCCCGATTCATCTTTACTTATGACGTGGAGATAGAAATCATGTAAGCCGGCATCTTTTAAATCTTGAGATATATTTTTACTATCGTCTAATGAATCCGAAAGATAATAGAGACACTTCATAGCTTTCTCCTGTTAATTGATAACTTACACGAACTGATTAATAAAAAATATTTATTATTGTCCTAAACATACCATAATCGTATTAAAAGAAACAAATTTGAAAGTGGCAATAAATAGAGGAAACGATTAATAATCGCTCAGTAAAAAAGGTATCTCAATGCAAACTATAATTCATAGTAAATATAGGGCTTGTAGCAAATAAACAAAGATAAAAAAGTCAAAGCAAAGAAGGTTAAAAACCATTTTAGAATAAAAAATTATTTTTTATTCTAAAATAAACTTTAGAAAAAACGTATAAAAATTAAAAATGATTAACTCATTTTGGTAATATAACAGTGGTGTTAAATATTTTAATGTGCGGGTTCAAGGTTCGCATATGAAAGCATTAATCTTTTACAGCCTGTATCTTCAAAGTTAACTTCAACCGTTGTTTGGTCTCCATCTCCTTCAATATTTAAAATAATTCCATAACCAAATTTTTTGTGTCGTACTGGTTGCCCAAGACGAAATTTACCCAAGGCGGTTTCTATTTTTTTGCTATAATTTAATGGTCGGCTAACGGTAGCATTAAGACGCACTTCTTGTTTAAAATGAGTGGGAATTTCTTCAATAAATCGAGAGATTTTTTGATAATTTTCGGAACCCCAAAGACGTCTTTTTTCAGACCAGGTTAAAAATAAATTTTCACAGGCTCGAGTTATACCAACATAGGCTAAACGTCTTTCTTCTTCTAATTTTTCAATACTTTCCATCGACATCTTGTGAGGAAATAGCCCCTCCTCCATACCGGCTATAAAAACCAGCGGAAATTCTAATCCTTTAGCAGAATGAATTGTCATCATCTGTACCGCATCTTGATAATCTGAAGCTTGCTGCTCGCCGGAATCCAAAGTGGTTTGTGCTAAAAATGACTGTGTAATTGAGAGCGATGCATCGGTGGTATTTTCAGGTTGAAATTGTTCACAAGCTAAAATTAATTCTCCGAGATTCTCTTTTCTAGACTCAAAGCGCTCGTTAGCTTCGTTTAAATAATTTTCCATTAAATTGGTATGTTCTAGAATTAATTTAACTTTATTGGACAAAGAAATATTGTTGCCACATTGTTGTAGTGAAACAATCAGATCATGAAAGTGAGTTAAAGCGGAAACGGCCCTGTTTGTAATAAGTTTTTGATCACAGAGTTGCAAACTAGAGTCCCATAAACTCAATAAACTATGGCGTGCATAATCACGAATTTGTTGTTGCGTTTTCTCTCCAATACCACGCGGTGGTGTATTAATAATTCGTTCAAATGCAGCATCATCTTTTTCATTTTCACACAAACGCAAATAGGCCAGCGTATTTTTTATTTCTGCACGGTCAAAAAATCTAAGACCACCATAAACCCTATAGGGGATCTGTCGGCTTAAAAAAGCTTCTTCAAGAACACGCGATTGCGCATTAGATCGATATAAAATGGCGCAGTGTCCCCATTGATTATGATTGTTGAAATAATCTTGGATTCGCTCAGCAATAAAATGTGCTTCGTCTTGTTCATTAAAAGATTGATATATATTTATTGAAGAACCTTTCTCATCTTCCGTCCATAAATTTTTACCCATACGACCAAAATTATTCGCAATAATGGCATTAGCTGCGCCTAGAATATTGGCGCTTGAACGATAATTTTGTTCCAATTTAATGGTATGTGAATCAGCAAAATCTTTTTGGAATTGTTGGATGTTTTCAACTTTTGCTCCGCGCCATCCATAAATTGACTGGTCATCATCGCCAACAATAGTGATATTTTGTTTAGACTCAGCTAGAGCTTTTAACCAAAGATATTGAATATGATTGGTGTCTTGAAATTCATCCACAAGGATATGGTGAAAACGTTGTTGGTAATGGAGCAATAGCTTTGGATGGCTTTTCCATAATTCATAAGCTTTCAATAATAGTTCGCCAAAATCTACTAATGAACTGCGATTACAAATTTCTTCATACCTTTGATAAACATTGCGATGTACGGCGCTATAGCGTTTATCTTGGTAATTAACATCTTTAGCTCGCTTTGCTTCGTCCTTTTGTTCGTTAATAAACCATTGCAATTGTTTTGCGGGCCATTGTTTTTCATCTATATTGAGATCTTTAAGTATTTTGCGGATGAGTCTCAATTGATCGTCGCTATCTAGGATTTGAAAATTTTGCAAAAGGCCGGCTTCTTGCCAATGCATTCTTAACAGCCGATTAGCTAAACCATGAAAGGTCCCTAACCACATAGATTCAACACTTCGAGATAACATGGTTTCTACGCGAGCACGCATCTCTTTAGCCGCTTTGTTGGTGAAGGTAACGGCGAGGATGGCATGTGGGGGGATCCCTTGATTTATCCACCAAGCAATACGATGGACTAATACACGCGTTTTCCCACTACCCGCTCCGGCAAGCACCAACAATGGTTGGTTGGGATATAGAACGGATTCTTGTTGTGGCAGGTTGAGGTCTTTAACAATCTGTTTTAAATCCATAGAATCAGTTGAATCACTTAGAAAATAAGGTTATTGTAACAACAACTCAGCAAATGCCTAGTACTTTTTGTGTAAGATCAGAAAAAAATTGGGGTTTTATAAATTTGTTTTTTTATGCAACAAAGGGACAGGTCTTGATAAAAGCGTGGTTATTTTACATTATGCTAACACAAGGGTGCGGATTTTATCCATTTCCATGTATCATACATAGGTAGAAGAGATATCATCATTGGCTCATGCCGTTTTCATTAATTATTTCTAGGATTGCTATTTGTATCAGCTAAACCCCAAACAACGTGAAGCCGTCTCACATATCCATGGCCCCTTATTGGTATTAGCGGGTGCGGGCAGCGGTAAAACTTCAGTTATTACAAAAAAAATCCAACATCTAATAGAAAACTGTCAATATCAACCACAGCATATCGCGGCCATCACATTTACCAACAAAGCCGCCAAAGAAATGGCAGAAAGGGTTTCAAGATTGATGAAGGGTACTTCAATAAAAGGCCTTAAAATTGCTACTTTTCACAATTTAGGATTACAATTTATTCGTCAAGAATTACAGCACTTCCCTCTTAGAAAGAATTTTTCTATTTTTGATGGACATGATTCATTAGCTTTATTAAAAGAAATCGCTCCTATCGAAATTGCGGCAGATAAACAAACGCTGTATGAAATTCAACAACAGATTTCAAATTGGAAAAACGAATTAAAGTCACCTCTACAATTAAAAACGGCGGCCAAAGATCAAGATCAACGTATTAGTGCATTAGTCTATGAAAAATATCAACGTTATCTACAAGCTTACAATGCGGTCGATTTTGATGATCTTATCCGCCTCCCAGTTGAATTATTAAAAACGAATCCCGAGGTGAGAGAGCATTGGCAGCATAAAATACGCTATCTTTTAGTGGATGAATATCAAGATACTAATACCTGTCAATATCTTATGGTAACCCTATTAGCGGGAACTCGAGCACATTTTACGGTCGTAGGTGATGATGACCAATCTATATATGCATGGCGAGGCGCTAACCCGCAAAACTTAGCTTTATTGCAAAAGGACTTTCCACAATTAGAAGTGGTTAAGTTGGAACAAAATTATCGATCCACAGGGAGAATCCTAAAAGCTGCTAACCAACTTATTAAAAACAACTCGCACATATTTGTAAAAAACCTTTGGTCTGATCATAACTTTGGTGATCCTATTCAAATACTTGAATTGGCAAATGAAGAGGAAGAATCGGAACGAATTGCAGCTGAAATGATAACGCTTCATTTTAACAAAGGCATCCCCTATCATGACTTTGCTGTGCTTTATCGCGGGAATCATCAATCCCGATCCGTCGAGAAGGCTATGTTAGCCAATAATATTCCTTTTCGCGTTAGTGGTGGAACCTCGTTTTTTTCTCGTGCTGAAATAAAAGATATGATGGCCTATTTTAGATTGATCAGTAATTCCGACGACGACAATGCATTTCTGCGTATTGTTAATGTGCCAAGAAGAGAAATCGGCGCAACGACGCTCGAAAAATTGGGAACGATTGCTTCGCAACAACAATGTTCTTTGTTTGAAGCCATCAATGAACAATGGTTACCTGTTGAAATGGCAAAAAGAGGTGTGAAAGTATTACTCCAATTTAAGAATCTCATTGAAACCGTTTCCAAACAATTACAACAACAAAATATTGAAAGCGTATTATTAAACTTTATCAACAAAATGGGTTATGAATATTGGCTTTTAGAAAACTCTAGCAGTGATAAATTAGCAGATTTCAAATGGAGCAATGTTAAAGATTTGATTCAATGGGTGTCTAAAATGGCCGTCGATGATCAAGGACAAGAAGTTGAACTTGCCGCCATTGTGAATAAATTAATGTTGAGGGAATTAATCGATCAGCAGCAGCAAGAAGAACAGGATTGCGTAGAATTAATGACCTTACATGCCGCTAAAGGCTTGGAATTTAATAGGGTTTATCTTATCGGCATGGAGGAGGAAATTATTCCACATCGTTCCAGTATGGATGAAGGCAACCTCGAAGAAGAAAGACGATTAGCCTATGTAGGCATTACTCGAGCCAAAAAAAATCTGAGTATGACCATGGCGAAAGTAAGAAGGAGATTTGGTGAGCAAATTAGATGTGAACCGAGTCGATTTCTCGATGAACTACCCCAAGAAGATCTCGTTTGGCAAAACAGAAGGCAAGATTTATCTGAGGAAGAGAGAAAGCAAAATAATCAGGCTCATATTGAAAATTTAAGAGCCATGTTTCAAAAATAGGCCTGATTATTGAAGGGTTATAGTCGAAAAATAAATATAATTATTTGCTATGATCTAGCATATACTGAATAGCACTTTGGAGTTCATTTGCAGAACAATCCATGCACATACCTTTAGGTGGCATCGCATTTAAACCTTTGGTGGCATCAGCCAATAGGGTTTTTATACCCTTTGCAGCTCTTGGAGCCCAATCTTTAGCATTTCCAAACTTTGGCGCTCCGGCTGCTCCAGTTCGGTGGCAAGCAGAACATGTGCTGTTGAAAATTGACTCTCCCGTTCTAGGCCCGGACGCACTTGCGACAACCACCGGTTGCGGTTGTGCTATTTTATCTCCCGGACGATAAACATGACCAACAGGTGCTGTTCTGTGTGAAATTGTTTTTGGGTCAAGGTGATGTGCAAATAAGTTAATTGACGCGAATGTCATTAGCGTGGATAACATAAAAATAAAGTATTTGGTCATAGAGAATTTCATCTTTAAATCCAATAATAGAGTGTTTAAGTATCATTTATGCGAATTATACTATTAAATCCAAAATGAATCCTATTTAAAAATGTAATTCGCCTTAAAATATCCAGACAAATTTAAAAAAGCAAACTACACTTAACCTAAGAAAAATGAGCTAAACTATGGAATTAATTAATATTTCTTAGTTTTTTGAGAGAAAGTTGTGGGATTAAAAGAGTTTTTTATTAAGAAACCGAAAATTCTCAACCCGAAATTGGGGGTTGTTGTGGGCGAACGAGGTTTAGGTGTCGCTCTACGTTCCAACAATTCTGCACAAATTGAATGCGCCTATTTTGAGAATGCCGATACTAAATTATTAAAAGATTGGGTCTATGAGCATGACTTAGAGAACTGTGGTTTTCAGCTATGTCTTGAAGAACAACAATATAAACTTTATCAAATTGAAACCCCAGCCGTACCAGAGGCTGAATTGCACAATGCCTTACTTTTCAATTTAAACGATAGATTAGATTACCCCGTAAACGAGGCGCAACTAGATTATTTTGATATGCCCGTTGATACACAAAGAGAAGGTAGAAATAAAGTCAATGTTGTGGTTTCACACCTTCCTTTACTCAAAAAACTGATTGAAACATTATCAAGATCAGCTATCCAGCCGGCAGTAATTAATATACCTGAAATGGCAGTAAAAAATTTACTCCAAAGTAGGGAGAGTATGCAAAAAGGCGTTTGCTTCGTTAGTTACCAAGAAACGTTTATAAAATTAATGATTTATAGAAATGACATGCTTTATCTTACTAGAAAAGTGAATATTCCCTCTTGGGATGCGTGTTTATCCCATCCTGGGGATTCTTCAAGTGAGAATCTTGTTTTAGAAATTCAAAGAACA
>Ga0114934_10003140_pt1 | contig 10358 bp, 17 predicted proteins | sample 4SBtaG_2_FD_99695 | JGI IMG/M metagenome (GOLD analysis project Ga0114934, IMG submission 99695) | Deep subsurface microbial communities from Kolumbo volcano to uncover new lineages of life (NeLLi) - 4SBTROV10_white metaG | ecosystem: Environmental > Aquatic > Marine > Volcanic ...
ACGGATTAACAGGAATGTAACGGAGTGAAATGACGGTTAATCCGTTACAAATACAGGGTTGATGGCAATTTTTGAATTTGGCTGAAACAGGTGGGGTATACCCTTTTTTAAATAAATTTTTCAGGCAGGTGACGAAATGAGTAAGAGAGAAAGTGTAGTATTTCAAGCGATTCAAACATTAAAAGAAGCATATCACGAAGGTTATGGAAGAAGCAGACATGCTGATAAGCAAAATGCAATGAATAATGGATTAAGACAGGATAAGTACACTAAAGATAAAATCTATAGTCAAAATACTTATAATGCGACTAAAAAGACTTGTATGGCATTTGTGAAGCATTGTAGAGAAGAGTTTGGCGTAAAATATTTGAACGAGATTAATCCGAAAATGTTTAGTTCATTTATTTCAAAAGGTGATTTTAAAACTGGTAAAGCATACGATTCAAAGACAGCAAGTGCATATGCAAGTCAAGTTTCAAAACTTCAAAATGCTTATAATAAACAAAATGGGTACACGACTAAATTTGTTAATACAAGCTATAAAGATGTTGTAGCTAAACAATCAATACAGAAAAGAGAGCAGATGATATAGTTAATATATTTGAAAAATTAGCAATTTCTGTCCACCCCATTAATCTTTACCATTCTCTCTTGTTTCCATGTAGTATTTATATTTAAGCATACTACCATATAAAGCAGGAAACACTTCTTCCCATCTTCCATCTTCCATAAATGATTGTGCTAATGATTCACAAAGCAGTTTATCGCAAATTCTTAATGTAGAAAACAAATATAATATGTATGATTTATATTCTAATACTAAAGTTAATTTTGAAGATTGTGTTGTAAAATTTAATGAATATATACACGTAATTCCTAATACAATTGAATCCAGTATTTTAGAAAAAGAACTGTATTTTCTAAACAATTTAAAGAAGTAAAAGAAGAATCTTTGCAAGATAAATTATTTGAAACAATTATATATGATAGTGTTAAATATAAAGAAGCTACTACATTAAACACAACTATACAGGAATATAGTCAAAAATATGCTAAACCATATAATAAATTATATAATGAAATAATTAAACGTATTATATAAGTAATACTAATATATACTATATATATTAATACATATATTAATATATCATACTATAATTTATATTAATATTTATAAGGAGTGAATGATATGAATAAAAATTTTAAAGATAATTTAAAGGGTAATATTAATATTAATAATGATAAGGACAAAGTAAATGGTAATACTAATGTAAATATAGAATCTAATATTAATACAGAATCTAATATGTTTGTATTAAAGAAAAAGCAAGATGATAAGAAAGACAAGAAAGTATTTAATGTTTATATGATGCCAGAAAAGCTTAAAGAACTTGATAAGGCTTGTAAAAAAAGTGGATATAGTAGAAATGAAATGGTAAATATAATGATAGAATATTGCTTAGATAATATGAAATTAGAAGATTAGATATTGTCCCATATATTATTTAAGATAGAGTAGAAACCTTATACATTTTTATAAGGTTTCTTTATTTTTATTTCTGAGGCTATTTTTTATTGTTCCAACCTAATAATTGTTTTTCTAACTCTTCAAAATCATAATTTCTTTGGTCATAATCACAAAATGAACTATTGTTTTTTCCCTTGTTCTTATAATCTTCTTGAATAGCTTTTATTATCCAACCAATAAGATTAGTAATACTTTTACATTGTTTTGATAACTTATATTTTTCCTTTATCAATTCAATATTACCTTTGGCACTTTTATAAATATATTCTGCTAATTTATCTATTCGCCACCCTGTATCTTCAAATCTTTTTAAATAATAATAAAGTCTTTTGCTATAAATACTTCTAAAATTTAAAGGATATTCTATTTTATAAATAAGTTGCACTTTTCATTTTTAACAAAACTTTTTTAAATCGTTGCCCTATTTCAATATTTATTTTACCTTCTCCGTTATCATATAAAATTGATGCAAACCAAGGAAAAAATATTTCTCTATCTTTTTTATTAGATCTTCTTTCAATCAAATAAAAACCTTTTTTTCAAAAGCTCTAATTGCTTTTTTTAGATCTCTATATATATTACTTGTATCCTTTTTATAAGACTTTTTATAGTCATCTATATTTATCTCATAAAAGAATTCATTATCATCTTCTTTAATTTTAGTTAATATAATATCTAAAATATCATTTTGTTTAGATGTTAAATCATATCTTGCTTCAATTATTGAATTTGGTCTTACGGCAATACAATCACCTTTTTTGTTCATAAAATCACCTCAACAAGAAAAATATACATAAGTTACTGGTTACTTGTCAAATATATAGTAACCGATATTTAGTAACCTTTCGTAGCTGGAACCCGTTGATATGACTGATGTTGCAATACCCCTACAATACATTACAATACAACAACAAGGTGTTGTTAATATAACCAAAATAATCTTATTAGATTTAAGATGAAAAGTTCATACCTAATTATGAGTGTTTTATCCTTTTTATATAATTCATGCGATAAATTGTATACCCTATGAATAAATTTAGGCAATAAAAAAACAAGTAGAATAAACTACTTGTTTTAACTTTTATATGTTTTTTCTGATTTTTCAAAAAAAAACCAAAAAAATATTTAGTTTGTTATAATTTTCTTGAAATTCTACACGATACAAAGTAAAATAATAACAGAGATAAGCAACAAAAATTTACAAAAAAAAATACAATTAACTAAATAAAAAAGAAATATCATTGAAATTCATATAAAAAAGCAACAAACTCTTGAGGGTGTCTACGTCCAAACTTTCACCATTCAAGAGCCCAAGGAAGATAGAAGAGACTTCAAGATAGAAGAACTCTAATTCTTCAAATTTTTAATTTAGAATACACTATTAGTTTAATATATTATATATTTACAGTCAATATTATTTTTTATTTTTTTATTTAAATTGATGTTGAATATATAATTTACTGGGAAATATTTTAAATTAAAGATTTGAAATTGAAGCCATCCTATCTTCCAAAGGGAAAGTAGGAGGGTTTTTTGTGCATGTACATCAGTTAAGTATAGACGATTACATAAGTAGAGAACCCAAATCTCCGAATAGTTTCTATAAGCCATTTAGAAGGATTCAAAACGTAAGAAAACTTAATGCATTGTACATAGATTTAGATTATTATACTCTGGATAAATTTAAAGGTTTAAAACCTGAACAGATAATTTATATACTTGATAAAGATTATTTTAAAAAATATGTGCCTGAAGCAAGTTTTATTGTTATAACAGGAAGAGGCATAGCAATTTATTGGCTTATTGAGCCGGTGCCTTATAAGGTATTGCCACTTTGGAATGCAGTTCAGAAGTTCTTTTTAGAAGAATTAAAAGAAATTGGTGCAGACCCAAAGTCTATAGATACAGCTAAAGTTATGAGATTACCTGGTAATATTAACCAAAAGAATGGACAAGCTGTTGAAACATTAGCTTATAATACGGATTATAAGTATCGTTTAAGTGAAATTCAAGAAGAGTATATGCCAAAGCTAACTCCTTATGTTAAGAAACCCGGCTTTAGGAAAAAAGGCAGAAAATCAAAGGTAGTCAAGCTATATACGATATATCAACTTCATTATGCAAGGCTTATGGATTTAGTAAAGCTCCAGAAAATAAGAAATGGTTATTGTAGGAATGAAAATGGTGAATTAATTGAAACCGGTCAAAGAGAATTGATGTGTTTTTTGTATATATACTAGGCTTGTTGTTTTTCACAGGACAAGAATAAGGCGATAGAGGACACTTTAGCTTTTAATAAGGGATTTGCATGTCCTTTAAGTGAAAATGAAGTTATAAGCCAAACTAGAGCCGCTGAAAGTGCATATGAAGAATGGAAGTTAAATGATTTTAATATCAAAAAGAAAAAGAAGGATTCCGATGAATTAGAAATAGATCCAGAACTTAAGAAGAAAGCTGATTCAGTGAGAAAGAAACGTCCGGGCTATAAGCTTCTAGGATACAATTACACTAATGAAACCCTTATAGTGCAGATATGCATTAATAAAGAGGAAATGAAGCAGATAAAGACCATTATTGATAAGGATGAGGTTAAGAGAAGAGATAATGAAAGCAATAAGGTAAGGCAGAAAGCTAAAAGAAGAAATAAAGATGGCTTGACGAAGAGGGAACAAGCGAAATTAAAAAAGGTTGAAACTATAAAAAAGTTAAAAGAAAAAGGAATAAGCTATAGGAAAATAGCTAAAGAATTAAGTATAAGTTTAAGTACAGTTGTTAGGTATATAAAAGAATAATTGGTAAAAAAAAGTGTATGCATGAAACGTTCGGATTATATTATGATGGCTTTAGCCTGTTACTCTTTCTTTTGAATTTTAAAGAGGTTATTAATTATGTTATTTAAGGATGTAGAACATAGATGGAAACTTAGTATACGTGGCAGTATCACTCATAGATTAAAAAACATTACTGCTGATACTGTTTTTGAAGAGATTTTTAACTCTTGGTATAAGGATAAATTTGAAGAGGTAGAGGGTAAGCTTCAATATGTAAAGATAATTACTGATGAGAGATTGGATATTGATGATATTAGACACCAATATAGAAAAATAGAAAAAATTCCAGAAAATGATGTAAATGAAGAAATGGGTATGGATGTTGTGGTGGTTAAAACCATTAGTTATTATTCTGTAAAATTCTATTATATGTGTTATTAACTTAAGGAGAAAAGCAATGAATTTTTTTGATATACTTAAATCAAACAAAAGAAAAAATCATTTTGAGGAACAGATTGCTATAGTATATAAAGAGTTATATAAATTTATATATTCTATTATAAAAAATCAAAATTTAGCTGAGGATGTACTTCAGCAGACATTAATGAAAGCTTATGAAAAATTTGATACAATTCAAGATATAAAAAAATTTAAATCATGGATTTTTACTATAGCAAAAAATGAGAGTTTGTCATGTATTAGGAAATATAATAGGGAAATTCCTAGTGAAGATATTTACCTAGAACTATTAGGGGGTTCTTCAGAAGATATTCCAGAAGAATTATTGATAAAAAGCGAAATAAAAGAACAGGTAAAAGCATCTATTAAAATGTTAAATCCTGTTGACCAAGAGATAATATATTTAAGATATTACTATGACTTAAATTTTAATGAGATAGCATTGATATTAAACTTAAATGAAAACACCGTTAAAACAAAACATAAAAGAGCAAAAACAAAGATATACACTCATCTTATATGTACTGATGCATCCTTTGAGGTTGCGGCAACAGTTGTAGATTTAAAAGAGGTGAAATAATATGAAGCAAAATAATATAGATAGAATTATAAAAGATATATATACAGAATTTGATAGCTCAATGGATATGCATTCTAATATAGATATTCCTGATTTTAATATCACAATGAATAAATTTAATAATAATCTAAAAGAAAAAAGTAGTAGATCCTCCATATTAAAAAAGGTAGCTTTGGTGGCTAGTTTTACATTAGTTATTATTTTTTCAACGTTTCTTTCATCAATCCCAAAGGTAGTTGCTTTTAAATTTAACATTATAAAAAGCTTTGAGGAATTAAGGGGATATACCAAAGATGTTAAATTTAGTACAAATGATGGCTTAGATAATAATTTTAATAATAGTGTATTAAAATCAAATGGTAGTGCAGATCAAATAGAAAAGATACTATCAATAGATGAGGCTAAAAAAGAAGCTCCCCAATCAACGAAAAAATCACTAGTTGTATTTTGAGTGTCAATATTTAAGTTATAATTATCATTAGAATAGAACTTCTCACTTTGGATTATCTTTTTATCTGGCATATCATTAATAGAAGTTACTAAAGCATTTGAAGACATAATTCCAGTAATCAAAATAGTACAGGTTAAAGTTGTTAATTTCTTTTTCATAAAATTCCCCTCCAAGTAAATATCTTTAGATTTTTTAAGTGCTTTATATAGATTAGATGGAAAAATTTCAAAAAAGTTTCAAAAAAGTGAAACTTTTTTGAAAGAATATTATCTAATATATAAAAGGAGGACGGTTTATAATTTTTATTAGAGCTAAATCAAATAGGTGTATCTTCAACAAAATCCACAAACCACATGGAAAGGCACTAACCAACAAAAATACTCGCTTTCGGTACTTATATGTAAGTCTTAGAAATAATCTTTTACAAGAAATTTTTAGTTTTAAAACAACACTAATATAACCTCAATAGTGCTTATTTTTAGGTGCCAATGTAGTCAAAAGCGTGTTTTATATCTATTTTATGTCTTAAATCGGGGTTTGTAGGAAATAGTGGGAATATACCTACAGGGTGTATAGCTAATAAAATAATAAAAAAGTTATGAGTTTTAATAAATGATGGAGGGGATTTTTTATGATTAAAAAAAGATTTTTATCATTAGTATTATTGATTAGTATTATCACTTGTTCAGGTGCTAGTATTGCTTATGGGGCGGAGGGTTCAGCTGAATTCACACTATTTGCTCAAAAAGCAACTGCAAAATTAAGTGCTTCAGTTTCTAAAACTAGTACAATTTCAAGCTCAATTTCTGTAACATTGCCAGTTCCACTTAAAACAAATTCATTTCCAACTGTATCAATTTATGCGTGGGGAATTCAAACAGGTGGGGCTATGAAATATGCTTGGAGTGATGTATCTGGTGGAAGTGGCTATACTACTAAATCCGTTGCTGCAATGCTACCGTACACCAACTATAACGGAACATTTATTACGTTTGGAGCTCCTATTTATTAATGAAAAATAAAAAAAAATTATTACTAGTTTTATCACTTTGTATTTTAATGGTAACCAATGGATTTAGTATTTTAATTGTAAAAAACTTGTATAGCAATAAAGTATCAACTGAGCAAGCCAATCATCTTTCTTATGAACAATACACAAATTCAGTTAATACTTTAATAAGTAATTTAAAAGAGACATATCCTAACATTTACACAACAAACATAACTTTAACTGTATACCCTGGCGATCAAAAAGCAAATGAATCATGGGTTAATTCTAAAGTTGATGCCATTAACAACGATGCAGCATATCCTAAGAAAAGAGCTATCTACATTTCAAACACTGAAAAAACTATCGTTACTAAGGTGACTTTTAATTTTGAACCTAAAATAACAGATAAACTTTATCTCAGTGTAAACAGAATATATAACAAAGATAAGACTATAAAAAATTGGAATATAACTCCATGTTCAGTATTTTCAAATAGTATTACCACAAATGGGTTATTTATTCAAATTGTTACAACAGGTATTAATGATATAAAATATGATGATGAGTTTGAAAATAAAATGATTGATATGAATACAGAGGTTACTTCTAAATTGCAAAATTATATTATACAAAATAAATTTTAGAGTATAAATTTATCTAGCATGATTTAGCGCCAAACCCTTACAAAAACTGGAACAGTTTTTGTTGCTATAATATGATTATAAATCTTTAATCAATAATTTAGTTACTTATTTGCGCGCAAATTAAAATATGTTTTACTAAAAAGGAGATTTGAAAATGAATTCTAAATTTTAAAAAACAGCTTGTTTATTCTTATCATTAATAGCAATAACACCAGTTGTTAGTGCTGATGTAATTCCTTAAAAGGTTTATAAAGATAGCCATATAAATGAAATTTATATTAAAACAAAGTCTTTGAGATCAAATAATATTATAAAAACAGATGAATATATTGTTGACCTTTCCCCTGTATCTACAAAAACAACTTCTATGGAAAGAACAGATGGAAAAAGTTTACGTTCAGATTACACTGTAACTTCACATGTAGATTGTAAAGACCCACTTTTATCAAGTCCAAAAGTTATTGCAACTTCTAGCGCAACAGCAATGCTTGATACTGTATATGCAAAAGCAAGATTCTATAATGGAGATGGAAGTTTAGTAAATTCAGATGAAACTACAGAAAATAATACAAACTTTGCTAGTGCAACAGCCAAAAGTAAAGCGAGCAATATATATTATGGCGATGATTATGGATATGGTAATCATTTATATGAAAAGGAAGGATATAAAACAATAATTCATGAGACTTATGACACATTTGAGTAAGTAAAATATTTTTAGGCAAAAAATAAGGAAAGGCCGCCAGCAATTACCTTGCGGGTAGGTCTTTATTCATACTAAAATCTTTTTTATAATTAATTTGACAGAACTAAAATAAGAAAGGAGTTTTAGTCAGTTTTATAATTTTTGTATTCAGTTACTATATCAGTTAAAGTACTTATTTTGTCTTTAAGAGTTAAGATTAGGTCTTTATTGCTTTCATTGGTTTCAGACAGCTGATTAATTTGTTTGTTTACTTCATCATTTAAATTATTTTTTTCTTCAAGATCTTTGGCTAAAATATCTTTATCAATGGGGTTTATTCAAAGAAATAACTATTTAAAGGAAAATAAGTACTTTAAGTAAAAAAATATTTTATTTTTAAGCATAAACAGGGGTGGACTTGCCTTGCTGCGTTTCCGTATGGAACAGCCTTAATGGCTAGTCCATGTAAGAAAATGCAAGAAGCTTGTCCACCCCTGCGACCCTTGAGGAATACCTCAAAAAAGACCCCAAAGAATTACCCTAATGGAGGGTGGGTGGGCTTCGACTTTTAAATCAAAATAGGACATGTCAAGGACGACTTGTCCTATTTTCCCTTATGGAAGACCCCAAAGGAATCCCCGGAAGCACTCCGTCAGGTACCCATAAAGTAAAACTTATTTTAATTTTATCATTCCATCTTTAACCAATACAGTATCATCATTATATATATAGTCTATAACTTCAATACCACTTACTTTTACAGTGTTATTTTTTCTATCATATATTTTAAAAGACTGAGAAAGTTGATTTATATAAGATTTTGCCTCATCTATATTGAAAATATCCTTAAGTACATAAAACACCCCTGTAATACTTAAGGTTTTCAACTGATAATGAGATACCTGAACTTAGAACAGCCTATGAATTAAAAGAAGAATTCTTTAAGATATATGATAGTAAGACTAAACAAGAAGCACTTAGACCAGCTAGTAATAGTCAATAGTTTTTTAAAAAAATTTATTTTTAAATTAAGGTGTAGCAAAGCTAACTATTGTAAAAATACGAACAATAACCCTCTAATTTATTATTTGGTTTTAAAGCCGATTAGGCTGCTGTTTTAGATTGATTTTGAAGATACATTTTGTCGTGTATCTTAGGATTCCTAATCTCGTAAGGTTTCTGGTTTTTAAGAACCGAGAATATGTACTTGATTAGTTTGTTCATCACAGCACCTAAAGCCACTTTTTTCTTTTTACCTTTAAGATTTTCTTTGTAGTATATATGTTATGAGATTACTATATTTATATTCTACAAATTAATTAATACTAATATTATATCTTACACATGTTGTGTGTATTTTATACCTACAACGTGTGTATAAAATTATTTTTTTTATTATATCATACACATATCATACACATAATATGTGTATGATATGTGTATGATATATATTGTAAATAAATTTTTATAAACTATATAATTAAAGTTATTATAAAACATTTTAGGTTCTACTTCACTTTTCTTATTTTCCATAAAATTACTTTGTAATTACAATTTTTACTAATTAATATATTATTATTTTATATATAAATGCTTGTAATTACAATATAAAAAATAATATTAAAATATGTTTTCACCATTACTTAAACATATGATAATTAAAACACCGATATATTCAAAAAATTTTTTAATATGTTAGCATTTTGGTAATATAATATGTTGCGTATACTGTTGCTTACGTAGGGCCATAGAGATTTACTAATTCAATAGTTGGGAAGGTCTTATTTCTTGCATTAGATAAGGGTGCTTTTAATTCTTCCCCTGCTGAAAAGAAATATTGAGAATTTATGTAATTACAAGAATAAGCCTCTAAAAACGCCCTAGAACGCTTTGAAATGTTCTAGCGTATGTTTGTATCTGTTTTTAATTTAGAAGGCTTATACGTGCCTTCTAATATCATTTCTTTTTTAGATTCATACTCATCATTTGTTAAAACACCTAAATCTCGTAATTCAGAAAGTTTTTTTAACTTCTCATCTATTAAATGTTGTTCTTCTTCATTTTTTGTGTTTTTAATATTATATATCGCTTAAAGTCATTATATTTGGGATATATATTTTCAGATTTTAGCAATTTTCTTAATACATCAATTTCTATTTCGATATATACCTGTTGTTTAAATTGGTTGCACTTCAAAATCTCGTATATACGTGGAGAATATTTGCTTTTTATTGTAAGTACATTAGCTA
>Ga0114934_10003141_pt1 | contig 10358 bp, 10 predicted proteins | sample 4SBtaG_2_FD_99695 | JGI IMG/M metagenome (GOLD analysis project Ga0114934, IMG submission 99695) | Deep subsurface microbial communities from Kolumbo volcano to uncover new lineages of life (NeLLi) - 4SBTROV10_white metaG | ecosystem: Environmental > Aquatic > Marine > Volcanic ...
AAGAAAAAGAAGAAAATAGTTATTATGTAAACTATTCAATCATTAAATATGATTAGAATTTCAGTTATTTACATTTTTAACTACTTAAATATTAATTAAAAAATAAATCTTTAAAAAAAACTTCTATAATTAAATATAATGAAGTAAAGAAAATAATAAGAAGATAATATATATTAAAGTTTATAAAGGATATATTATGACAAATTTTGATTTATTTTTAGATACTGATATAACTAGATTTGAAAGTTGTGGTACTTATACTAAAAATGATTATACTACAGTTAATGTTTCATTTTATTCAAATAAAGTAGATAATCAAATAATACCTGAATCAATTTTAAATGATTTTAAACATTTTGTAGAAAAAACAATTATCGAATATGTAAATGATTTAAATGTTCAAGAACAATTATCAGGTAATATTTTAAATTATATTATAAATCATGAAGAATTAGATACTTTTATATTTAAATTAAATAATTATAATAGTTAAAGGAATTTTATGTTAAAAATTTTATATTTAGGTGATAATAATAAAGTAAATATTTTATTAAATAATAAAAACATTAAAGTTGATAATATATTAGATATTCAAAATAAATGTATTTTTAATATTGGAAATTATAATATAATATTAATAGATGATATATTATATTCAAAATATTTAAATCAATTTTCTTGTTTAAATTATAATAAGAATATTATTGTTTTATATGATGTTGATGATGATAAAAAATTAGACAATTATAATAATGTTGAAACTTATTATTCAATAAATTATTTTTTAAAAAATATTGATTTATTAATTAATTTTTATATTTTAAAAATAGAAAATCAAAATAATAAAATAGCTGAATATGTATATAACTATACACATTTAGAAAATAAATTATTAAATAAAAAAAATTTAATTAATATTCATTTATATGATTTAGGATTTTATTATAAATTTTATGGTTATACTTTTTTAAAATCAATTTTAAATGAATTTAGTAATGGATTATTAAAATTAATAAAAAATAATGATAATTTATTTATTTTAGGTCAAAGTGATTATTTTATAACATCAAATAATAAAAATAAATATGATTTAGAAATATTATGTAAACAAATTATTCAATATTTTAAAATAAATAATTTTTCAATTCAAAATATTGATATTAAATTTAAATTTAAAATAGCTTTAAATTATGATGAAAATCCATTAAAATTAATTTCTAAAACTTTAAATAGTTTAAATAATACAACTAACTATAGTACTTTAAATACAAATTATAATGATGAATTAATTTTAAAACAAAAAAATAATTTTAAAATAGCTAAAAAAATAAAAGAAAGTTTTATTAATAATGAATTTATTACTTATTATCAACCAATAATGGAAAATAAAACAAATAAAATAACTATTTATGAATGTTTAATTAGAGATATTAAAAATAATTTAAAGCCCAATGAAATTATACCTATATTACAAAAAACTAATTTAACATCTTTAGTTACTGATACAATTATTAATGATTCTTTTAATAAATTATCAGGTGAAAAAACTAAAATATCTATAAACATTTGTATTGAAGATTTAGAAAATAGTAAATTAATTAATTTTATTAAAGAAAAACAAAAAAAATATGGAGTTTCAAGTAATAGAATTATTTTTGAAGTTGTTGAAAGTTTTTCTTCATATAGTAATAAATATGTTATTAATCAACTTAAAACTTTAAAAGATAATGGATATCAAATAGCTTTAGATAATTTTGGTATGTATGAAAGTAATTTTTCAATATTATTTGAATTAGATATTGACTATATTAAAATTGATAAAAATTTTATATCTAAATTAGAAAATCCTAAATATTTAAAAATAGTTAAAGGATTTGTAGCATTTGCACATTCAATTAATACTAAAGTAATCGCTGTATATGTAAATAATGAAAAAATTCAAAAAATAATTAAAAATTTAGGTATTGAATATTCACAAGGTTATTATATAGGAAAACCACAACTTAATATTTAAGGATTAGTATGAAAAAAGTATATATATCTGGATTTGATGTTTTTCACAAAGAAGCATTTTTTATATATAAACAACAAATTGAATTATTAAAAAAATATGGATATATTCCATTACATCCATTTGATAATGAAACTACAAATGATGTACTTAATGAAGTTTTTATTTCAAATATAGTTAAAAATAATTTAAAAATGATACAAAATTGTGATATAATAATAGCTAATCTAAATTCATATAGAGGTGCTGAACCAGATTCAGGAACAATTTTTGAAATTGGTTATGGTTATGCTTTAAACAAAAAAATAGTTGGATATAAAGAAACTTTAAGATCTTATGAAGATGAATATATATCTAAAATGAATATAAATATTTATGAAGAAGAAGATATATTATATGATAATAATAATTATTTATTAAATACTTATAGTAAAAATTTCAATATAATGATTGAAAAAACAGTTGATATTGTAGAAGGTGATTTTTTAAAAGCTGTTGAATATTTAAAAAAGGAATATAAATGAATCAAAATGTTTTAAATAATATTAAAGGTAAATTTAAAACAAAAAGTGGTAAAGTTTTAATTATTGGATTTATTATGGCTATTATTATAATTTTATTTTTTAAAGCTAATAATTCAGAAAGTACAAAAAATACAAAACAAAATTTTAAAAATAAACAAATATCTAAAAATATAGAACAAAGTAGTTTAAAATTAAAAGGTCAAAAAGAGTTATCTAAAAATAATGATAAATTAAAAATTACTACTAATCAAACAGTAAGAAATGAAGAATTTAAAAAAGAACAAAATAACTATAAAAAAGATTCAGCTACTGTATTAAAAACAAAATATTCTAATGCATCTTCAGGATTAGAAAAGAAAATATTAAAATTTCAAAAAGAAAAAGAATTAAAGAAAAAAGAATTAATTGATAAAAATCAACAAATAGAAGATTTAAAACAAAAAATAAAAAAAGTAGAAAAAGAAAAAGAAATTGCTATAAAAAATAAAGAAATAGTTAAAAATAAAGAAAATATTACACAACAATTTGAAAAGAAAAATATATTTTCTAAAGGATTAAATTTAAAATTAAAACAAATATTAATTAGTGAAGCTTTAGAAGATGGAGAATCTACAGTATCAAATGTAAAAACATTACCAAATAAAATTCAAAAACAAGTAGAACAACAACCTAAAGAAAATATAACACAAACACAAACTATTAGATTTAAAATTATTCCAGGTTCATCATTTTATGGACAATTAACTAATGTTTTATATTCAGGATTTTTAGAACCAGGTCCTATTGTTAAAGTTGAATATCCAAAATTTAATAATTGTAATTTTATAGGACAAGCACAACAAAGTAGTCCTAAAGGTTTTTCTATCAAATTAACTAAAGTAGCATGTTCAGATGGTTATGAACAATCAATTAATGCTTATGCTTTTCAAATGAAAGATTTAAGACCTGTTTGGACTTCTGAAATAGAACATCATTATTTACCTAAAGCTGTTATAGGTGGATTAGATTATATAGTTAATTTAACAAGAATTCAAAATAATAATGCTTCTGTAACTGATACCCAAAATGGTGGAGTTGTACAACAATCAACATTAGTAGATAAAATTTTAGCTGATGAATTAGCTAGATATGGAACTGAATATGTTATGAATCCTCAAGCTTTAGTTGTTATTTTTTATTAGGTGATTATGAATTTATTTGATAAAAACAATAATAATTTAAATAAAAATATTATAAATTTAAATGATGTTAATATAAAAAAAATGTTTCAATTAAGACAAAGAAATATAAAAAAAGAAGAAAATGATTGGATTGGAACTTTACAATTTTCTTTACAACATAATTTTTATACTGAAAAAAAACAAGAAGATATTTTTGTATATGATATAGAGATAGATAAATTTATTATTAATATTACTCCTAATGGATTAACAAAAGTAGCTAAAAATAAAATATCAGGATTAGAAGAATATAAAAGAAAAAATAAATCTATTCAAGAAGAAAAAGAAAAAGAAAAGACAAAACAAGAACCTACAATAGAACTTGATGGTAGAAAAGGATTAGGTGGTTTATAATGAATTATGAATTAAAAAAAATTATTTTAGAAATAGATGATAAAGATTATTATTTTAATTTTAATTTTAATAAAACTATTAGTAAAGAATTAAGTTATATTATAAAAAATAATCTTTATATGAGAAAAGTTTATTTAATAGATATTATTTTTAAAAAAAATAGATTGATTTCAGGTAAATTAAGTAATAAATATCATGGTAAAGAAGTTATATTTAAAAAAGTTAAAATAAATAATAATTATTATAAAGAAAATAAATTTATAAATTTAGAAGATTTAAATAAATATAATATAATTCATTTAAATCAAAATAAAGAAAATTATTTATCAAGAAAATATTATAATAAATTATCTATAACAGAATTTTTTAGTTTTAAAATAAATATACCTTTATATTTAATTCAAGATTTTTATATAAATCTGTTAAATATATATTTAACACCTTTAATTAATATACAAAATAAAGTTGAAAAAATTTATTCAAAAGAAGATATTATTTTTTTTAATAAAAATGGAAATTTTAAAAATATGGTATTATTTATTAAAGAAGATAAAGCTAATAATTATTTAGAATATCAAAAAGTATTAATAAATTTAAATATTAAAAATATATTAATTGATTTAAAATATTATTTAAATGAATTAAATGAATATTCAAATAATAATTCAAAATATATTTATAATAAATTAACTACCGAAGAAAATGGTTTTTTAACAATTTGTGGATTTACAATTACTAATAATATAATTAAATTAATTACAATAAATGAAAAAATAGGTATTATACCTATTAAAATAATTAATAATCAAATTATTATAAATGATAAAAAGTATAATAAAAATATAATTGATAATGTTCATATACATTTTCATAAAACATTAATAGATGCTAATAAAATGATAACTTATAAAATAAATATGATTAAAAAAGAAATAGATTTTTTTAATAAGTTATTAAAAAATTAATAAAAAATATCTATAATTAAATAAATTATTAAAATAATTTTAAATTTAAAAGGATATTTATGAATGATACACCTAAAATAAATTTTCAATATTTTTGTGATATTTTAAATAGTCAAGTAACTGAAGATAAGAAAAAAATTATTTTTTCAGATTTACATCTTAGAGGTAATAAAAAAATATATATAAGAAAAAATGGTATTTTAGAACCACATGATGAAAAAATTATTTTATCTCATACAGATATTTTAAATATAATTCAAGAAATTATTGATTATAAATATAAAGATATTCCAAAAGAAACAAAAGATTTAATTTTAAATGATTTAAAAAATAATTCAAAAGAATTAGATATGAGTCTTGAATTACCTATGAAAGATGGTTCAAAACCAATATTTAGAGCAAGATTAAATATATTAAAAACAAATGGTACTTATGGAATTGTTTTAAGAGTTATTCCTACTCATCATATGACATTAGATGATTTAAATCTCTTTCCTGAACATACTCAAATAATAAAAAAAATGTTAAAAAGAAAAGAAGGATTAATTTTAATTACTGGACAAACAGGTTCAGGTAAATCTACAACAATGGCAGCTATGTTAAATGAAATAAATATGACAGCTAAAAAACATATAATAACTATTGAAGATCCAATTGAATTTTATCATCATGATAAAAAAAGTTTAATTACTCATAGAGAAGTTGGTCCTTATTCAGATACAATAACTTTTGAAAAAGGTATTAGAGCTGCTTTAAGAGAAGATCCAGATGTAATTCAAATTGGTGAAATGAGAGATTCAGAAACTGCATTATCTGCATTACAAGCAGCTCAAACAGGACATATTGTTTTGGCTACTTTACATACAAATAATTGTGCTGAAACTATTTTAAGATTAATAGATATGTTTCCTAGTGAAAAAACAAAAGGTGTTAAAAATTCACTAGCTAATTCACTTTTAATGATTGTTTCACAAAGATTAGTTAAAAATATAAAAGGGAAATATATTTTAGTTTATGAAATATTAACTAAACATTCAGCCATTAGTACTCTTTTAATAAAAGATGATTTTAGTAAACAAATGATTTTTGATACTATGGCTTCTAAACAAGAAGAAGGTATGTTACCTTTAAATTATTGTTTAAAAAGAAGAATAGAAGAAACAAATGATTATAATATGAAAATATCTGTTGAAGCTGCTAAAGAAATAACTTATGATGAAAAACAACTAACTTCATTATTAAAAAACAGTGCTATTATTCAAAATACTAATTCACCTAAAGTATCTATTAAACCAACTAGTGATTTTGATAATAAATGGGATAATTAAATATAATAATGAAAAATAAAGATATTATTTTAGAAGAATGTTCTATTGTTGAAATATATGAATTGATGCATTATGTAATTTCTACTTATAAATTTTCTTCTAATTTTCATTTAATTGGACCAACAGGTATTGGTAAAAGTTCTATGGCTCAACAATTTTTTATAGATTTAAATATTAAATATATTATTATTCAAATGTCTTTATTAAAAAAAGAAAGACTAAAAGAAATGTTAGAAGATTTTTTTAAAAAACATAATGATAATCAATATGGTATTATATTAAATGAATTAAATCATAGTTCTGAAGAATTAATGAGTGTTATTTTTGAATTATTTGATCAAAGAAAAATAGAAGATTTTTATTTACCACAAAATATTTGTATTATAAGTACTTCAAATCCAGAAGAAAACAAAGGATTAAATAAAAAAATATTAAGTCCTTTAATGAATAGATTATTCTCATATAATATTATTCCACAAAATAAAGATTTATTTAATTATTTAGGTGATTCTTTACATCCAGCTATTAAAGCTTTTTTAATTTATTATCCTAATTTTTTATTTGATAAAAATGGATATAATTTTAATTTAAAAAATTTTTCATCACCTAGAAATTGGGAAAAAACAAATATTATATTAAATAATTTAGAAAAAGGTGAAATAAAATATAATGAAAAAATATTTCAAAATTTATTAAGAGGAATTTTAGGTCAAATAATAGCTGATTTATTTTTAGATTTTATTAAAACAAAAGATTTAAGAAATTATATATACCCTAATATATTACTTGACTTTAAAACAATTATACCTAAAGAACCTTTAATTGATCAAGAAATTGATATAATGGTTAAAAGAGGATATATTTATGATTTAAGAGATTTTTCATTTTATGGAAAATTAAAAAGAAATTATTATAATTTATTAATTTTTTTACATTTAACAACATCAATTAAAATTAGAAATAAATATAAAATAAAAAGGCAAGATAATGATTAAAAGAAAAGGAAGTTTATTATTTGAAATCATATTAGGTATGGCTTCTATGTTATTAATAATAGCTGTTTCAATACCAGTAATTAGAAATGAACAATTTCAATCAGATTTTAAAAATTTTATAAGATATAGTAATACTATTATTCAAGAAAATATATTTAATACTTATAAAGGTTATCCATCTGTTAATAATGAATATTGTGCCCCTGATTATATAAATTCTTTTCAAGATATAACAGCTTATAGAGTAATAAAATGTACAGGATTATTAACAACAATAAATTATCATTATGATGATAGTAATACAAATAATCAAAAAGATCCAACTAAAAGTTTCTTTTATTCATTAAATGAGTGGATTAGTAAAGATAGTACAAGTAATTATGGATGTAAATATTATGTAGGGGAAGGAAATACTACAAATAATTTTAATATTTTTTATGATTGTTCTGGTATTAGAAAACCAGGTATAGCTGATAGTGAAATATTAGTTTATTTTAAAAAACATTATCCAACAAAATTAATAGGATATGATATAAATGCTCTATCAATAGATACTAATTATGTTCCACAAGCTGGAGATAATCCAAGTGATACTGATGGTAAAATATTACTTAAATTTCAAGAATAAAGGTATTTAATGTTTTTTGATTTTTTTAAAATAATAAATGTTTTTAATATTCAATTAGTTAATAATTTTAAAATAAATAAAAATTTACAAGATTCTTTTAATGATAATAAAGAAAAATATGAAATATCTCAAGAATATTTAAAAAATATGAAAATAACATTTAATGAAACTATATTAAAAGAAAAAAACAATAAATTAAAAAAAATAGTTGAAAAATCTTTATTATTAACATTTAATGATGATGGTTTTGAAATTATTGATAATTTTTATTATATTTATGATCCAAATATTAATATATCTAAAGATATTTTAAAAAATTATGTTATAATTGGTATTGGATATGGAATTTTAGCTAATGTTGAAAAATTTGATTATACATTATTCCCTATTGGATATTTGAATAATTATCAATTACCTACAATTGCTGATTTTAAAAAATTTCAAAATTGTATTCATTTGGGGTATATAATGAATAATAATATTAAATATATTGGATATCATTTAAATATACCAATTTATAATAAATTTTATTTATTATCAAAATTAGAAAATAATCAATTATCTGATAATATCTATAATTTTTATAAAAAAGATTTATTAGATAATTTAAAAAAAGTAAATAAATCTATAAAAAAATTAACAAATTTTTTTCTTTTGAATATTATTTCATTAGATGAAATTAAAAAATATTATAAAAATAGATTTAATAACTTAAATTATATAACATTAAGTAATGTTTATGAACATTATAATTTATTTTATAATTTAAAAGAATTATCAAAAGAAATTTTATATATTAATAATGGATATATTTTAATTGATAAAAATAGTGATATATTTTATAAAATAAATTATATTAATGAAAAAATAACAAAAGATTTGTTAAATAAAGAAATAAAAACCATTAATATTGAAAAAGAATATTTAAATGAAAAATTTATTATACAAGAAAAGAATGAAAATATTGTTTCTATGATAACAGATAAATTTATTCAAAATAAATTACAAGAATTAGATTTAAATGAAAAAGAAGATAAAAAAATTAAAGAAATAAGAATTAAAGAAGAAAATATTGATTGGAGTAAAAATTATAATGATAAATCAACTACTGATAATATTAAAAAAGATAAAATAATAGATATAGATTAAAATATTAAATTATTTTTCTATAATTAAATTAAATAAAAATAAGTAAAATTAAAAGGAACAATATGTTAATAAAAAAAATAATATTTTTAAGTTTTTTAGGTATATTTTTACTAAATGGATGTACTGTAAATCAATTAAATCCATTTTCTAATGATGAACAAGAGAAGGTAGTAGCTTTAAATCCACATTCATCAACAACAGATAAATATGTTAAAAAAGATGATAGTCAAACTAAAATGAAAAAAATTAAAGATATAATCTATTATAATAAAGGTAAAAAAAGTGGATATACTTTAAATAAAGGTGTTGGTCAAATTACAAATAATAATATAATTCAATCAGAAGTTGAAAATAGTGATTTGTTACCTATAAATTTAAGAAAAAATAAAATAGATAATTTAGATATAACTAATAAAAAACTTGGTGGAGTTGTTAAATTAATAGTTAGTCAATTAGATGGTATAGGTCTAATTATTGAACCAAATGTTGAATTAAATAAAGTAATTAATATGACTATTAAAAATAGAAATATATATTCAGCATTAAAAGATATAGTTGAATATGCTGGTTATTCAATAGTTTATAATGCAGATAAAAAAAGTTTTATAATATCTGATTATGTTAAGAAAAAATATTATATACCTGCTTCTATTTTTATTGATAGAAATGTAGATGTTTCTTTTTCTTCACAAAATTTAAGTCCTACATTTGATACAAAATTAAAAAAATCAGTTCAACAAATATTTTTAGATAATATAGCAAATATAGGTTCAAAAGAAAAATTAGTTACATTAGATCCACAATCAGGTATTGTATATGTTAAAGAAAGATCTTTATATATAGGAGAAATAGATAAATATATAACTGATTTTGTTAAAAATAGAATACAACAATTTAATGTTGAATTAGCTGTTGTTGAAATAAATGCTAATAAAGATAATTCTTTTGGAATTGATTTACAAAACATTATATCAAAATCAAGTAATTTTTCTATAAATTCTTTAGCTGGAGGATTACCTAATATTACAACAACAACAACTTCAGATGGACAAAAACAAACACAAATTACAACAGGAAGTTCAGTATTTCAAGGTAAAGTTTCTATGGGAAATAATTTAACTTTTGATGCTTTGTTAGGAGCATTAGAAAAGAGAGGATATAGTAATATTATTACTAAACCTAAT
>Ga0114934_10003142_pt1 | contig 10357 bp, 5 predicted proteins | sample 4SBtaG_2_FD_99695 | JGI IMG/M metagenome (GOLD analysis project Ga0114934, IMG submission 99695) | Deep subsurface microbial communities from Kolumbo volcano to uncover new lineages of life (NeLLi) - 4SBTROV10_white metaG | ecosystem: Environmental > Aquatic > Marine > Volcanic ...
TGTTACTAGTAATTGATAGACGCCACCATCAAGGGTGTTTTGGTCTTCAGCTGCGGGGATGAGGCCGCCACCTGGAGTGATAATGGTCCAGAAAGGAGTTAGCGGAGCCGTTCCTCCGGAGAGTGTTGCATCTACAGTACCATTGCCATTACCATTACAATCTACATCAGTAATAACTGTAGAGATATTTATTGGTGAAGGCGCAGAAATTTGAGGAATTTGAAGATTTTGAATACATCCATTAGCATCAGTTACAGTAACATAATAATCAGTTGAATGACATAATGAGTCAATTGTTAAACCTGTAAATGTTGTAGGTATTCCACTACCAATACTCCCTTGAAACCATTCAATAGATAGATAAGGCAATGTGCCTCCAGAAACTGACACAGTTGTTGTGCCATCACAGATATAGGAACAAGTTGCATCTGTACTATTATCAACAGAAATAACTATAGGAGTTGGAGTATTTACAAAAACGACAGTGTCATCATTACATAAATTAGGGTCAGTAACAGTAACTGTATATGATCCCGTACATAAACCATTAGCAATTTCTGTTGTGCTTATTACATTTGAAGTTGAGTTATCTACCCAAGAAAATTGGTAAGGAACTCCATTTCCTCCTGAAGGAAAAGATTCTACTATTCCATCACAGTCACCAAAACAGCTAACATCAGTAACTACTACATTTGGATAAATAGCAGTAGGAGTGTTAATATTAAAAGTAGTATCAAAAAAGCAACCATTATCATCAGTCACATCTAAAGTATTAACACCAACACATAAATTATTTGCAGTAAATCCAGTTTCTCCACTTCCCCATAAATAATTAACAGGTGAAGTTCCACCAATAACAATTGCTGTACCACTACCATCACAAGTAGTGTTACATGTAGGATCAGAGATGTTAAATGAAAAAACAGTTAGTGGTGCGGGTTCATTTACAATTACATCTTCGAAACAAACTTGACCAGATACTATATCTGTAACAATTACAGTGTAGGTTCCAGCGTCAACCCCAGAGTAACATTGAGCTGTTGGGCCACTTGGACCTCCTACCCATTGATAATTATAGGATCCAGACCCCGCTAGTACATTAACACATATTGTAGCATCTGAAGAATCAGCACAGCTTACGTCCTGCCCATTATAATCCGAAGTAACAACGGCATCTATTGTAAGAGAACCACAAGTAGTTTGTGCTGAATAATTTAAAGAACACACACAAAAAACCAAAACTATAATCACTAGCCTATGGGCTAAAAAAAAGAGGTGCTTTGTTATCTGATTCTTTGGTAAGGTTTTCATAAAGCGTTATACATACGAAGAAATGAACATTAAGTTATAAATTTTAATTAATTAAAGAACTAAAAATCTCCATTAATAAGATAATGTACTAGAATTGACGACTTCACCTCTTATTAAGTTGCTTAATATTTCATTTTTTAGGATAAAGTGATCTAATATTCTTTTGAAATTCAATTTTATTGATGTTAATAGGATGAAAAATTATTGAAAGACAGGACATATATAGGTGTTTTTATCATTAAATGGACAGGCAGATAATCCTAAAATAAACTCATGTGTATTCGAGCTTACGGTGTTAATTTTAGACGTTGTCATATCAAATGCATATCCTAGAGAAAAATATTTCAGGAATTTTATGTGCATTAAAGCTGCAATTGCATCAGTATTTCTCCATGAAACACCCAATTCAAATCTATTGGAAAATTCCAACATTAAATTCAAGTCTATTGCTGGAGGTGCATACCCTACAAACTTTAATATACCAGAAGGTATTACGTTAAAAAGATCGGTTTTAAATCTTTTTCCACCGACAAAATAATGATGGAATCTATTTCGAGAAAGGTCAGAACCTAACAATCTTGACCATTTATTAAGCATGATCTGACGAATACTATACCCTACAAACCAATCATCATGATTAAGGAATAATCCTGGAGAAAAATCAGGGATTAAAAAAACCCTACCTGTACCATCTATAACAGGATCTCCAGGATCCCGAAGGTTTAGTTTTGTTGCATCTACCCCCATCTGCATAATACCTCCAAAAACACCAACAGATGCAGTTACATTTCTGCCAACAGGAAAATGATAAGCATATGCTAAATATATAGTAGAACGACTTAAGGGGCCAGTTTCGTCATTTTCTATATAACCACCTATACCATGTCTAGTGCGAAGGGTTTGTAGTTTTTTATGTTTAAGCTCAGAAGAAAAAGAGGCGAAAGTTGTTTCTGGAGCTCCTTCAAAACCCATCCATTGGCTACGATAGCCTAATTTTACATTTAAACATTCGTTAATTCCTGCCAGCGCAGGATTTAATGCCAAATAGTTATGCATGTAATTAGTGTATTGAGGAACTTGCTGAGCAACAATTATCCAATTAATTGAACAGAAACAGAGTAATAATAGGGATACTTTTTTCATCTAATAATTGTTATAGCTCCATTGTATAGTTTTGCCACGCCATTTGCTCTTAATTCAATCACATAGTAATATGTGGCAGAAGGCAAACGAAGCCCGTGATTACTACCATCCCATTCTTTTGCAGCAGTATAGCCAGTAACATAAAACACACGTTGCCCCCAACGATCATATACAGATACTTGAGCCCCGGGATAATTTTGAATGTTACCAATGCTCCATGTATCATTGAAGCCATCGTCATTAGGGGTGATAGTATTAGGGATGGAAATATTAGGCTGGACATAAACAGTTACTTCATCAGTATAAAGACAATTATTTTCATTAGAAGAAAGAGTATAGGTTGTTGTTGCAGTTGGAGTTGCCGTTGGTGCTGTTATTGAAGCATTAGATAATGATGTTGAAGGTGTCCAATTAACAGTTCCATCGGCAGTGCCATTTAAAATTACACTTTCACCAGGAAAAACATATTGATCTTCACCAGCATTCACACTAGATTCAATAGCGTCACCAGACAAAACAATAGAAAATCCACATTCAGCAGGGTCAGTAATACCTAATCCAGATTCTCCTCCATCTACTTGAATATAATAAGTAGTATTAGGTGCTAAATTATTAGCGAGTAAAGTGAAATTACTTGACGAGCCAGATTCACAATTTGAAATAGCAGTATAACTACTTTCATCACAGGGAATAGTTGCTTCAATTATTACTGCTTGTAATTCGTTAGATGCAGTAGCAAAAGTATCACCATTACAAACAATGTTTGAAAAAGTGGCTATCATAGTACCCCCATCACTATTGGTAGTAAAAGAAAACCAAACAGTATTATTTAATTCGAAACAAAAATTTCCAGCATTGGTAACCCCATCGCTACAACCCGTACAGGTGTCAATAGTAGCATTTGCATTTGAGAATAATTGTATTTGATTTGCACAGAGTATGGTGGCATTTATACAGTTATCATTAGTCGGCTGACCAAAAAGATCAAAAACCAAAAATATTAAGGCAAATGTTTTGGGAAGTCTCATTTTAAAGGATCAAATTTTTAAAACGTTATAAATGTATAAATTATTTCATAGTGAAATTTATGAGGATATAATATGTATAATTAATATTTTTGAAAAATGGCATGATTTCTGACTAAGTGAATATTAAAACCTTATTATGAAAAGATTTTTACTTTTTTTTACCTCTTTTATTTTTTTAAGTTTTACGGGCTTAACCCAATCTGGAGACAGACAATTCATTAATTATGAATATGATAATGGCTGGAATTTCGGAATTAACACTGGAGGAACCTGGCAACGAAAAGAAGCATTTATTAAATACAATGATACTTCGTTTACTAAACCCTATGCTGGTTTTTCTGGTGGCTTTACTTTTGGTAAATCCATCTATGAAGAGGAGGGTAAATTTTTTGCTTTTGACTTAAGGTTCAGGTATTTAAGAGGAAAAAATTATGGCTGGGTAGCTAAATTAGACACAATACCCTCTGACCATTTCCAATATAAACCAAATGATATTTCTGCTCACAGGAATTATAAAATGGACTTAAATGAATTCTCGCTTGAAGGCGTATTGACTTTAAATAGACTTAGGGAAAGAACAGGAATTATTCTATACGGATTTGGAGGTTTAGGCATAATTGACTACAGAGTTAAATCTGATTTTTTAGATGGGAATTCCGAGTATAATTATCCTTTTTTATCATCCTCTAATACAGACATTGCAAATGCCAGTATTATAAAAGGAAATAGTGATCTAGACTTTGAATCTAATGCAATAAATGAGAATGGTTTAGTTGTTGAAGGAGATCAGTTGCAATTTATGCCATCTTTAGGGTTAGGGTTAGGATACCAACTAAATGATTGGATCTCTGTAGGTTTAGAACATAAAATCACCTATGCCTTTCATAATAATTTGGACGGACTATCATCAGATCTGAAAAATGATAACTATCATTATACTGCCTTTAAATTAGGCATTAACTTATTTGGAGAGGGCCAATCTAATGGAGGTACTAGCTATAATCATCAAGATTATTCAACAGAGCAAACGATTTCTGGAAACACCTCACAAACAATTACAGACAACACTAACACTCATCAGGATAATAATATTATAACAATTCCTCAAGGAAATCCACCGTTAGTAAATATTATTAACCCTGCCCATAGTAATACTATTGTACACAATAGTGCCTATCATTTAATTGCAAAAGTTTATTACGTAACAAGCGCTCAAAATATTGAGTTGCTTCATAATGGGTATTCTATAACGAATTTTAGTTTTAATTCTAATACAAATGAGCTAAAAGCTAATTTAGCATTATCTCCCGGAGAGAACATTATAGAGATTACAGGCACTAATGATTATGGAAGTGACCATGATGAAAGAGAAATTATTTATGAAGTGCCTCAAATAACAGAGATCCCCCCTGTAGTCGTCATTAATTACCCACACAATTCACCGTATGATTCTGAGAATAAAGAAATAGTTATAACTGCTAAGGTTTTAAATATAGCAACTGCTCAACAAATAGAATTTAAAGTCAATGGGATTAGCCATTCTAATTTTAGCTTTAACAATATAACAGATGTATTTACATCATCCATTTTATTAGAAGAAGGTCCTAATCAGATCATTATTACCGCTACTAATAATGCCGGTACTGCAAGCGATTCTAAATTAATTAATTATATCAAGGAAACTCCTCCTACTGTTCAGATTACTTCTCCTTCTTCATCTCCAGCAACTGTTGGCACTCCTTTAATTAATATTAGCGGAAAGGTGCTAAATGTTCCTTCAAAAAACAACATCACCGTAAGGCATAATGGCTACAACGTTTCAAATTTCATGTATGATATAAATAGCAAAGTAGTTGCATTTAATGTTAATTTAATTCACGGACAAAACATTGTAGAAATAGCAGCTTTTAATTCGGCTGGAACAGCTTCTGATTTTACAAAAATTATTTATCAAACTCCAGAATTAACATCACCTCCAATAGTTAGCTACGTACAGCCATCATCTGCTCCATATCAAGTACAGGTGAGTAATGTTACAATAATAGCAAAAGTGCTTAATGTCTCTAGTAAAAACCAAACTTCAGTTGGGTTTAATGGCTCAAATATTAGTGGATATTCTTTTAATGGTGTTACAAAGTTACTTACAGTAAATTTAAATTTGAATGAAGGGTCAAATGTTCTTAAGATTAGCGGGACCAATCAAGCAGGAACTGACGTTGAAGAATTGAATATTATTTATAATATTCCTCAGCAAATTGAAATGCCTAAAATAACAATATTAGATCCAGCTGTGAACCCATATAATACAGCAAATAATGCTCATTTAATTAATGGTTTAATTGAGCATGTAGAAATAGCATCAAATGCAAATGCTACAATTAATAATCAACCAATTAGCAATTTTACTTTTGACCCAAATACAGACAAATTTGTATGTGACGTTGTGCTAAATGAGGGCGCTAATATATTTGAAGTAGACGCTGTAAACAGCGCAGGTACTGCTAGTAAAGCTACTACATTGATATATGTCCCTATAGAATGTTCAAAGCCTGTAATTAACTTAACAGCCCCCAATAATTGGCAAACTAATACAACTAATTCAAAAGGATACATAGAAATGCAGATCATTAATGAGCAGAGTCTTGTTTTTAAAGTTAATGGTGAAGATGTTCCTTCTTATAATTACGACAATGGTAAATTCAGCTCTTTTCTGCACTTAATTGAGGGCATGAATTCATATGAAGTAATCGCAACAAACGAATGTGGTTCAACAATTCAAAAAGTAGCTATAGTATATGAAAAGGAAATACCATGTAATGAACCAGTAATTAACTTTATTCGTCCTTTAGGGACTGGAGTATCAATTCCTGTTACAACTACAACAAAATACCATTTGTCTTTTAATGTATTAGAAGTTTCGTCAAAAGCAGAAATAGTTTTAATGTTAAATGGAAATACTATGCCTTTTAATTTTGACCCTAGCTCTGGTGAGGTGCAATCAAATGTAATGCTGCAAACGGGGATGAATACATTTTTAGTGAAAGTAAAAAATAATTGTGGAGAGGCTTCTAAATCTGCTAAGATAGAATTAGAAGAACCAATACTTCCCCCGAAAGTAAAATTAACACAACCAAAATCATTTCCTCATCAAACTCAAAATCAGCAAGTAACAGTTTCGGGAAAAATCACTAATGTTACCAACCAAAACGATATTCATGTTTATCTTGATGGACACCCAATAGGATTTTCTTTTAATGCTGTAACAGGGTTTATTACCGTCCTAACGAATCTTGAGTTGGGAGGGAATCAGTTAATAGTTGAAGCAGAAAATGAAGCAGGATCAGATCAGGCAAATGCAGAATTAATAAGGTTGGGTATTCCACCAATTATTCATTTAACTAATAGGTCTGAGACTACAACAGCAAAGGCACCTGAATACATACAGGTAAATTCACGGGTGTCTATTATTGGATATATTACAAATTTTGAAGATGTAGATTTTAAAGCAACGTTAAACGGAAGTCCTTTTAATTTTATTTATAATTCATCAAATGGAACATTTAGAGGAATAGTTAATATAAATGATGGGGAGCTACTTAAATTCACTATTAAAGCGTCCAATGAATGGGGGCAAGACGTTCAGTTATTGTTTTTAAGTAAGGAGGCAATCAACAACTCTAATTCCAATGGAAACTCAGGGAGTTCTAGTGGGAATTCAAAAAATAATGCTTCGAATAACACTAATTCAAAAACCACAGGATCTTCCGATCAAAAACAGCAGCAGGTCAACAATGAGCATCAAAAGATGATCAATAAAGCGAACATGTATTATAACTCTAAAAGGTGGTCAGACGCAAAGTCATATTACAATAAAGCATTAAAATTAAAACCGAATGATTCGTTTTCAAAATCCCGCATTTCAACGATTGAAAATAAATTAAAATTAATTGAAGAAAACAAGGTGAAAACAAATATTATTAATAAGTCGAATTCTAATAAAAGTAATTCTACCAAGAGTACCAATTCAACTAAGTCATCTAACGCCACAAGTCCAAAAAACAGCAATACTAATAACCCCATTAAGTCTAATAGCGACACAAAAGCAGTTAAAAAAGACGGTGGTAAGAATTAGTTCTTGTGTAATGGATCTGAATTAATGGATTTATTAAAAAGTCTGTTTTTGTGTATGTCAACTCCCAAGTAGATGGCATTTCTTAATGAGGTTTCATTGGCTATGTTTTTCCCAGCTATGTCAAAGCCCGTTCCATGATCTGGCGAAGTTCTAACAATTGGTAGACCTGCAGTGAAATTTACCCCTCTTCCTCCTGCAATTGTTTTAAATGGAACCAGCCCTTGATCGTGATACATAGCTAAAACCCCATCAAATTCTTGAAAGCTTCCTGCTCCAAAGAACCCATCAGCCGGAAAAGGTCCAAAAGCAAAAATGTTGTTTGATTTCCCCATTTGAACAGCAGGAGAAATTAATTTTTCTTCTTCATCACCAAGCATTCCGTTTTCACCCGCATGTGGATTAAGTCCCAAAACAGCAATTTTTGGACTGGCAATACCAAAATCTAACTTTAAGCTATTGTTTAAAAGAACTAGTTTTTTAAAAATAAGCTCTTTGTCTAGCACCTCACTCACAGATGAAAGAGGTAGGTGATTGGTGACTACGCCAACTTTAAGATTTTCATGAACCATGAGCATTAATGAATCATCAGCATTAGAAAGAGAAGTTAGGTATTCTGTATGACCAGGAAAGTTGAATTGATCGCTCTGAATATTTTTTTTATTAATTGGGCCAGTTACAATAACATCAATCTTAGCTGCAGCTAGATCATTTGTAACTGCTTCTAAAGATTCAAATGCAAATTTGCCAGCGGCTGTTGAGTTTTCACCTGGATTAATAGTTATATTTTCATTACATACAGAAATAAAGTTCACCTTTTTGGAGGATACTTGATTGATGCTTTTAATCTTATGAAGATGAATATTTGTTGGTGTAATTAGGTTTTTATAAAAAGTAAGGGCTTTTTCAGAACCATAGATTACAGGGGTCATAATATCTAGTATTCTATTGTCAGATAAAGCTTTTAAAATAACTTCAATACCAATTCCATTTACATCTCCTATTGAAAAGCCAATTATAGTATTTTTCTTTTTTTCTTTCATGATTGATAATTTTTAAGGAAATCAAATAGTAAACGAACTCCATATCCAGTTCCTCCATTAGTTAAATAACCTTTTGGTGAATTTTTCCATGCGGGACCAGCAATATCAAGGTGCACCCAAGGGTAACCGGTAAAATGCTCTAAAAATTTACCAGCAGTTATTGACCCTGCATTTGCGCCACCTAGGTTTTTAATATCAGCAATAGGAGACGTTAATTCATCTGCATACTCGTCCCATAATGGGAATTGTACTACTCTTTCATAGGTGTTTTTACTTGCGGTTTCTAATGCTGAAAAAACTTTTTCTGAAGCAGTACCCATAATTACAGCAGCATGATCTCCGATTGCTCTTAAAGCAGAGCCTGTTAATGTAGCGGCATCTATAACGAGTTCAGGGTCATATTTTTTAGCATAACTTAATGCATCAGCCAATATTAACCTTCCTTCAGCATCTGTGTTTAGAACTTCAACACTTGTTTGGTCAAACATTTTAATGATATCCCCTGGAGCATAAGCATTTCCTCCTGGCCTATTGTCAGTAGCCGGGATAAGCGAAATTAAGTGAATAGGGATGCTAGACTTAGCAACTGCAAAAAAGGCTCCTGCAACTGTTGCTGCTCCACCCATGTCACACTTCATTATATCCATAGAGTTTGGAGTTGGCTTTAGACTTAAACCGCCAGTATCATACACAACACCCTTACCTACTAAAACAATAGGTTTTTTATTAACAGGGTCGTTTGGCTTCCATTCCATTACAGTGAAGGTAGCAGGGTCCACACTTCCTTTATTTACAGATAACAACCCTCCCATTTTTAAAGATTCTATCTTTTTTTGGTTAAAGATTTCAATTTTTATATTTAATTCTTCAGCATTTTTTTTGAATTCATCTGCCATTTGAATAGCTGTTAAAAAAGAAGCGGGTTCATTCACTAGGTCTCTAGCGAAAAACACAGCGTCAATCAAATGTTTAAGGGCACTTATTTTTTTCTTAGAACAAGATGAAGAGATGATGTTGATAGAAGTGAATCTACTCCTTTTCTTTTTTTTATCTGTTAGGTATTTAATAAACTGATAATTAGCTAAAGAAAGCCCTTCTGATAGGTCTAATTCAGCATCTAAAAAAGGAGTTAAATTTTGTACCTGTATATTCTTAAAATCACCTTGATTTAATTTTGATGTTATTTCTGATCCAAAAAGTCTTATTTTTTCTCTTTCATTAAAGTCAATTGATTTTATTTTAACAATAAAAAAAGATGTTTCTATCCTTGAAAACTCATATAATTTAGCGTTCTCACTTTCTTTTATATTTAAAAATGCAATTTCCTTTTTTGAGAGGAATTTAGTTAACTGTTTGGTTTCATTAATTATATAGGCAAAGCAATTTGATTTTTGACTACTATTTAGTTTTATTAGCATTATTAAAAATTTAAATTAAAATTAGGGATTAATTCATCACCCTTTTTTAGTTTTTTTTATTGGCCAAAAATACAGCATATTATATTGAGTTAGATAAGCAACAATTTAAGTAATTTAGTGTTTTTAGAGAAAGCATGAATTTTAGGCAAGGCATATTGTTTTCATTATTGTTGTTGGTAAATAATATTTTCGCCACACACAATAGAGGAGGAGAGATTACCTATGTTCATATTTCAGGATTAACATATGAATTTACTATAACTACCTGTACAGACGTAGGCTCAA
>Ga0114934_10003143_pt1 | contig 10354 bp, 14 predicted proteins | sample 4SBtaG_2_FD_99695 | JGI IMG/M metagenome (GOLD analysis project Ga0114934, IMG submission 99695) | Deep subsurface microbial communities from Kolumbo volcano to uncover new lineages of life (NeLLi) - 4SBTROV10_white metaG | ecosystem: Environmental > Aquatic > Marine > Volcanic ...
CCAATGCTCATTCCTACAAACAAAGTAACATACTTTAGCATTTTAGTCTCCCATTACCTCACGTTGTAGGTCCTTAATATCCCACTGCTGATCCCTTACAGAATCTGTGGTTTTTCTAAGGATTTCCTCTAATGCCCTGAAGTATGCATTTACTTCTGTTACCCTAGCATTAACATTAAACATCTCTCTTGTAAACTCTTCCTTGTCCTGGGCATATTTATCAAAGATTATTTGAATATCCTTGTTTAACATCATCACTTGTTGCTTATTTTCTTCAATGGTTTCAGTTAAATTAATAATATATTTAACTGATCCAAAGGTTGCAGCCAGGATGGATACCACGATAGGTACTATTACTACGAGCTTACTCTTACTCAGATCCATTTGTCTTTAGCTCCATTTGTTTTTTGTGTTCTTGTTTCATGATCGCATCAAAAAGATCATCATTCGTTCGTTGTCTTTTATCATCCTTCTTTAGGAATTTCATATCTCTACATTTTTTAGCGACGAGTTCTAGCTCCGGACCCATCTCTACATGTTTATATTTTCTACAAATTTTAAGGAGTTCAAGTTGTTGTTCGAGTTCATATCGATCGGCTTGTTGTTTTTTAAATTTTTTATCGCAGGTATGTCCAAATTTAAAACGAAAGTTTACTCCTACTCTGTACTCGTGATCGTCATGAGTGCTGGAGCCTCGATCTATATATTCAGTGCCACCTTGTCTATATTCTACGTAAGGAGTGATATCACCAGCATAACAGTCTCGCCAGTTTTGGCCGAGATATTCATTTTTAGCTTCAGCTGAAGTAGCCGCAAACATTACGAGTAGACTTATTATTATAGAAGATATTAAATATTTCATCCATTTAGTCGCTCGATCCCTTTTTTTTCTTGCGTTTCTTCTTGCCTTTAAGATCTTTAAAGTTCGATATCTCATTTTGTATTACCTCAATTTTCATTTTAATCACAACCATGTCTTGTGATAAAGAAAATGATCTTTGTAATGACCATCCTCCGAGCGCTAATACAATAGCGAGTAGTGCCGTAATTAATTTATCATTCATTTTAATTACAATTGTTTTTATCTAAATCATCTGGTTTTTCTCCAGAAAATACCCATAACCAAGAAGAGATTTTTGTTCCTTCTTGCGTATAGGTGCATTTTTTGCCCACTGAGCAGGAGCTCAAAGCAAAGAGTAATGCTAGTACTAAAAATATTTTATTCATTTGTTTCCTTTGGTGCAGGTCCAACTTTCGCATGATGTTCATACGTTAATTGTTCTGCGTTTTCTTGTTCGTCTTTTACGCGACAACATGTACCTAAGTTTTCTTTTTCTTTGGTATGCATATTGCAAGTTTGTTTTTCTTTTACTGACATACTTCACACTCTTCTAACTCATGTTCGCACACAGTGCAACTACAGACACCGTATACATCGCCGTGTTCTTTTAAAGAACAGTGGCAATTGCAATTACAATGCTTACACTTTGTCGCTTCCATTTTTTGTTTCCTCTACATCGTAGAAAAATTTATCGGAATCTTCAGTTTTCCATTTTCTACTATTTTCTACACTCCATCCATGTGTTTGAACCTTCCAATCAGTGGGAATTTCATCTTTCACTGTGAAAGATGGAATGTTCCAGATTAATCGATTATTAGGTTGAGCAGCATAATTGCCATTCTCCAAGGCCAATATGTGTGCGCACTTATGTTCGTGCGGTATTTCCGAATGATCTGTATCTACTATATTACCCTCTGGATGGGCCCAGTCAACTGTAAAAAGATAATGGCCATGATACCATTTCTTATCTTTTCCTAAAAATTTCCCTGGTTGTCCGTCTAAGATATCGTAATTAGTAATAGCAGGATAGTAACTAAAACTATTCCAAAGCTCCAACTCGTCAAGTCGCATCCTAGGAACTTTTTTGACATCAAATCCTCGCTGTATGAAGGCAGAAATCGGAAGACGATAGAAGATAGCACCATTTTCCATAATTGCATGAAAGAGTATCGCATGCCCTGTAAGTGATGCCATGCCAAAGATAATACAGTCTTCAGCTTCTCCCACATGTCCGGAAAGGTCATAAAGATATTCTCTCCTGACTTGCGCATAAGTCGCGGGAATGTTTGCGTTTAGATATGCCATTTAACATAAATTCCTATTGAGCTATTATTATAAGAACAATGACTACAGCAACAGCTATAGAAATTTTTTTATGAGCTAATGCTAATGCCCATAATTGTTTTACTTTTTCCATGTTTCCTCCTTGTTAGTCATAAATATCTCCCCAGTTTTTTCCAAACTCATAGTCTACTTTATTAGGGACCTCTAAATCAACTGCCGATTCCATAATCTCGACTATTTTTTTAACCTGTTTATCATCTTCAATAGACAAATCAAGTTCATCATGAATTTGTATATGTGCTACTATACCTTCTTTATACAATTCTAACATAGATTTTTTCGTCATATCTGCTGCTGATCCTTGTATTAATTTATTTAATGCTTTGTAAGTATAAGCTCTTTTGATTCCTGGTCCATGTTCCCTGAGTGCATCTTCATGACTCATAGCTTTATGCATACCAAAACTATTTGGTTCCCATAAATGAAACCGGCATAGTCTTCCCAGTAAAGTTCTTATCTGTCCTCTATCCTGGGCACGATTAGATGCTTTCTCCATGAGCTGTTTTACAAATGGAACTTTAGCATGATACTGATTAAATAATTCTGCAGCTTTTTCTTTGGTTACTCCAAGTTCTGCTTGAAGTTTAGCTTTACCCATTCCATAAAATAATCCTAGGTTAATTGTCTTGGCTTGTGATCTAGGGATCTCTGCCATATCGGCTACAGTTTGGTGAAAGTCTGATTTAATACTGTCTTTATAAGAATCTACAACTTCATAGACAGAAGGTAATTTATATAACGAGGCATAGTGAACGACGAGTCTTGGTTCTTGTTGATTGTAGTCAAAGCATCCCCATTTACATCCTTCTTCCGGTATAAATAAACTTCTAATCTTAGGACCTAGATCTTTATTCCGTGCGGGGATCTGTTGCAGGTTAGGGTTTTGATAACTAAATCTGCCTGTAACTGTTCCACCTCCTGCGTTTCTAAGCTGGTTTATCTCTGCGTGAATTCTTCCATTATGTTCATATCTAATAATAGAATCAATAAAAGTTGTGTAAGCTTTATTAATTTCTCTTGCTTGTGCAATCATTCTAACCACAGGATGTTTATGTTCTTGTAAAAAATTTTTAGTAAAAGAAGGAGCAGAAGTTTTGTCTGTTCGCGGGTATTCTATTTTTAACATATCAAATACATTAGCAACAGATCGTGCTGCCCAGATCTGTGTATCAATATTAGTTTCTTTTTTTATTTTCTCTAACAGATTCCTTTCTGTTTGTTTAAATTCTTTTTTCATTGCATGGGCTTTTTCAATATCCACACGCACACCCTTGAATCGCATATCAACTAGACATGGAAATAAATCAGTCTCTAGATCAAAGATGTCTTCTAAATCTTGGTAAATAATTTCTTTTTTAAGTTCTTGCCATAATCCTAAAGTAATTTCTGCATCGCGTTCTGCATAAGATCCTGCATGCATAGCAGGAAGTTTGTACATTTCTGCTTTGGGATCGATTCCCCATTCTTCAGCAGCTTCAGCAAGACCCGCTTCATTTTTTCCGTACCCTAAGTAATGCCACGATAAACTATTAAGATCATATCTAAATCTATTTTCATCAGTAATAGCAGCGGCAATCATTGTACAAACAATATCTCCATTGATTTTTAATCCCAGTCTTCTCAACCAACAGACATCGTAAATAGCATTGTGAAATATTTTTGTAGAGGGAGCTTCAAGTACATCCTTAAGCCAATTTAAAACTTGCTTACGATCCATATTACCACCACCTTCGTGAGCTATGGGAAAATATCCTTTGTAATGAGAAGTGGCTACAGCAATTCCAATTACATCACCATTACCAATAATGGATCCTGATCCTTTTTTAATTAGATCTGGATCTTTTGTTTCTAGATCGATTGCAATTTCATCAACCTGTCTCAGGTCTGGAAATTCTGTAGGTTTAACCCATTCAGTACGGGCTTCAAATCTAGGAATTCTCATTAGTTATGTGGGCACCTTTCTTTATTAAGTTTTTTTAATTCACCAAGTTTTACTTTATCGCTCACAACTCCTTTATCCTTAAGCTCTTTCCATTTTCTATAACCATCAACCCAACTTTCTTTAGGGCCATAATCTCTTTCGATAATCATATCAATATAGTGTTTTGCTTTTTCCAAATCTTCAACTTCTCCTTTATGTGCATGTCTGCAGATATATTTTATAGCATTTCCCTCTGCAAATTGCAATTTGTTCTTGTTTATAAACTCGCTGGGCTGCATCACCATATCTTTGTAGTGAGATCCTCCAATCTGCTTATTGTACACTTTCGATGTCATATCCTTTATCCTCCTTTTTTGCCGCCAAAATATATAAATTTTGTTTAGTACGCGTGACGCCCACATACCAAATCCGATTTTCTTCATCTGCTTTATCAGGACTTTTTTCAATAGCTTCCCTGATAGTTTTGGTATTATCTAAAAGAAGTAAAACATTATCCGCTTCTCCTCCTTTAGCAGAATGAATAGTTGATAATTTAACTCTAGGTTCTTTAGATAATTTCTCACCACTTTGTAACATATCTCTAATATATAAACTGTCTTCAGGTTCTGTCTCAAATACTTCAAACCATTGTTGAGTTGGATTATATCCAAACTCTTTTAAATCATACATGCGTTCTTCTTTTGCTGAAAATTCTTTACCAAAATACTCAAATAAATCTTTACATTCAGAAATGGAAAGTTGAGATCCTTTTGTCCACCTGGTAAAATTTTGAATGGCATTATATAATCTTGTCTTATAACTCTTTCTATTTTTATATTCAAAATATATTCCCATCTCTCTTAAAAATGGTTTAAGCTTTATTAATTTATCATTGTATCTAGCCAGCACTAGCCATTGTCCTTCATGCAATGGGACGTCCTCGATTGATGTTCCAAAATATATATCTCCTTCTTCATCTCGTGCTTGCCATTCTTTTTTTATTCTCCGTTCATCTGGTATTCTACTTAAAATATTGTCAGCAATGTGTTGAATTAATTTTGGTACCCGATAGGATTGTGGCAAAATTATTTCTTTAGCGGGTTCTTGTTGAAATCTTTTAACATCTGCTCCTGCCCAACCATAAATAGCTTGATCGTCATCACCGGCTAATATAATATGTTTGGAGTTTTTCTTTAATACATCAAACATTTTCCATTGAATCGGCGATAAGTCTTGGGCTTCATCAATAAAAACTACGTCATATTTTGGACACAATTCGGACACAATAAATTTTTCAATCATGTCGGTGTAATCTTTTAAGACATAAGATTTTTTATAGTTATCTAATTCATCTCTTAAAATATATAATAAGTTTTGATCTAAATCTTGGGAGTACATATCGGTGTTGTATTCATCTTCAATGGGTATTTCTTTTATTCTTGCTGCGTTAATGATGTTGAAGTATTCACTGTCTGAATCAACAAAACCTGTTTTCTCTTCTCCATTGCTGTAGACTGTTACTTCAATTCCTACGGATCGTCCTATGTCTTCATAATGTTCGTCCTGCATCACTTCACTTTTTTTCATACCAAGTTTCCAAAATGCTAGTGAGTGTAGGGTTCTAAAATGTTTTAATTTTTTATCATTTAGGTCAGGATAGTTGTCCAACATTCTATTTTTTGCTTCATTAGCAGCCTTTTTAGTAAAGGCAAAATATCCTATTTTATCAATGGGAGTTCCTAGTTTAAGAAATGTATTTACATATTTTAATAAACGAGTTGTTTTCCCTGTTCCCGGAGGCCCGAGTATTTTTCTCATCATATAATATCCTTCTTATGTTTAAGTTGAGTATGATGTATAGGAACGTTTTCAAATTCTTTAGTAGAAATTTTTACAACGTTCTTTGTAGGTGTGTTATATTTTCCTTTTTCTTTTGTTGGAAATCTTTTTTGATCTAAAAATTCTATGTCACAATCTTTATAGGTTACCTGCATCATGGTACCTGTTTTGTCTTCGTTATACTTCCAGTTTTTAGATTTTAATTTGTCATAAAATTTATCAAATTTAAAATAGGCATAACCTTCTTCAATTAATACTGTACCTGATTTAAATCCCGCATCATTCATAGCTTTGGGACCATTTACTTTAGCGTATAATACATCATGTAATTTTTCTCGTGAGCTAGTTCCTATAGGAGGGTTAACAATTTTTTGTGTTTTCCAGAGAGCATCTAAAACTATTTGATCCTCATCCCCTTTAATAATAGGAGGAGGAAATCCTGCGGCTTTTGCTATGGCGTTTCTTCTTTTGCGTTGATCATTTACATGTTCTACTGAACGACAATGAACAGTAGCTGTACTAATTCCATCAGGCTTAATGACATCAAATTCAAATTCTGGCTCAGGGTCTAAATCTATTTTTTTAAGATTAGTTAAGACGGGATAGGTTCCTTTTGATCCTGCCAATACTCCATACTTTTTCTTAACACATATTCCCTTTTTACAATGATCGCTAATTGGACTTTGCGTACAGGTATATCCCTTAAATGATTTTGCCCATGATCTTACTTTAGCATTTAATACTTTATCGTCCCATGCATTCGCATGTTGTTCAGCAAAATATTTAACTGGAGCATTTTTAACTTTTTGTTTCCAGGTATCTTCATACTTCATCTTAACAAAGACATGATAGTTGTACATAAATCTATCTTTGCCATCAAAAGCAGGGTCCTTCATAATAGTGGACAGTGTGGCTAAACAAGGAGGACCATCTTTAAAATCTTCATCAGCAACTTCAAAAATCTTTTTATCAATATCTTCTGTAATTTTATTTAAGTCATCAGGATCAACTAGATTAGATTCTACAAGAGGTATAAACTGCTCATATGTAAATTCTGTTCCGTCAATATTTAAAGCTCTTCTTTCTGTCCTATTAAAATAAGGCAAATTAATAAATTGGCCAGGTCTTAAAGTTCCCCTTTCAAGATCTTTAGTTAACTGGGTCTGTTTTGGAAATGTTTCTGTGTCTGGTTTGAGTTTAAAGAGTGGAAGGAGATTGCTTAAAAATGATTTTAAAGCCGAAGCATTTACAAATCTCTTCATAAAGATATATAAATGAATCCCCTTACTCTTGGATAAGATGGGTATTAAAGGTAGTTTGTATTCTTGAATTTTATCTATAATAAATTTCTTGTCAAAGTTTTCGTAGTTAGCTGGGTCTATATCAATAAGACCAAATTTTGTTTCCCCTTCTTCATTGCAGGGTTGAATCCCAATAGATTTAGTGCCGTTTAAATGTTCTATATAAATATCGTCAGTAAGCTCTTGATAATTCCAGCGATAGTCCCCTGGTTTTAAGCGAAGCTTTCCGCTATCAGGATCAACGTAAGCGTTCTTAATATTAGCGACACCATACGCTCCTCTATATCCATTAAATAAATTTATATACTTCTTATCCATAATTATCTTTCGAAAGGGCGAGTTAAGTCTCCCGCTCTCGCCCCTTTTTTAATCGATGTTTCGATTAAAACTTAAAAGTGCGAATCAGACCCTTTTGGTTTATCAGAGCCGTGTTTCGCTTTGACACTTCCTTTGGAAATGTTTTCAGAAAAAGTTTTAGCTTGCTGATACATTTGAGTATCTGTTACAGGACCAAGTTTACTTACTTCCCAACCAAACCAAGTGCCTTTGTCGTTAGACATTTGAGTAGTTTTTAGTTTGTAAATGTGGCTGAAAGATGCCGGCGTGAATAAGCCGTTCTTGCCTTTCAATTTAATCCCACTCATCATCGAGTTCCACTTTCTACTAATTTTTAATTGAGTAGATTTCATAGAAATCAACGCTGTTGAAGGACTATCTCCTAAGATAATTACAAAATGAGATGCTGTCTTCTCAAGATAATTACCATTCGGTAATCTATCTTTGTAGTTTGCATCTGGTTTTGTTTTTGACATGATGTCAGATGAGGAATCATAGATAGCAATTGGTGCTCCTAATCCTTCTCCTCTATCTTTCCATTCAATGTACTCGAGTTTATAAAAGCATGGAATGACATCAATGCCCTTCACGCCATCATATAACTCACCAGTGACAGAATTGAAAATCATTCCTGCCTTGGCACCTTTGACATATTTACCATCTCTTTCGTTTACTTCAGGTGATAATTGTCCAAGGATTTTTAGAAACGGCAACGCCAAGTCTTGCTGACTGATATTGCCTAAACCCTTACTCGCATCCTGTTCAAATACATTGGCAGGAAGAGAAGCGTTTGTTTTTTGTTGTACCTCGTTCATGTTTATTGTTTCCTTGTTATTTTAGTTCGGCTGCCTGCGAACACGTTAAATAAGTCAGTGGGAATCTCTTGTCCAGCTTCCAGACGCTCTCTGACTAATGCTTTTAATGTCATTGGTTCAACCTTTAATTTCTGGACAGGTTCAAACCCTTGACGCTGTGCTAGGCTGGCATAATCGCTAGCCTTTGCATCTTCGTTACGACCGAAGGCAACAGTAACCTCATTTTTAATAAGATCACCCAGGTCGTTATCTCGAAGCCATTTAAATGCCTCTTCCCTTTTTGCAATTGGGATTGACGCACCGTAGACGGGTTTAACTTCAACTGAAGATCCGTCTGCTAATTTTAATGTAGAGATGTTCATTTCCTGCATCATTGTAGGAATCACTTCTCCGGATACCAATTCTACCTTTCTTTTAAGTTCTTTCAACTCTTTTTCTTTGGTAGAATATTCATCCTCTAGTTGTTTTAGTTTTACTACTTGATCAGATAAATTTTTTGCTTCATTAACTGAATTCAAATCTTCTCTCTGATCTTTTTCAAAATCAATACTACTCATTTATTTCTCCTTTCTCGTGTAAGTTTATTGTAATAGGATAATATTGTCTTTCTTGTTTATCCCATTTTAATAAGTTGTATTTTCCGTTAGTAATGTCAGCAGCAATTGAACAAGCGACTCCAATAATAGCTGGGTCTCCTGTCAATAATAAATAATCCGTTGATCTATAATTTTTCAATAAGCTTCTTAATTTAAAAATTAATGGGCCTGGAGAAAAAATAATCTGAGAAAATTCAGGTAATAAAAATTTAAATTTTCCGTACCTGGAAGCACTCATTATATTAATTTTAGGGGTTCCTGCTTTTGTACCTGGTATTTCTTGAATAACATAAACAATAGCTTTTCCCTGTTGGTCAGGGGCAGGTTCACATTTAATAGAACTAAACATATTTATTTATCTCTCTTTCTAACATCTTGACAAATATATAGTTTATCCTATATAAGAAGTCAATAGAAAGAAAAAAATAATATTATGAATTACAAATTTAAAATGAAGCCATATGCTCATCAAATAAAAGCATTGGAAATGTCGTGGAATAAATCTTATTTTGCTTATTTCATGGAAATGGGTACAGGTAAGTCAAAAGTACTTATTGATAATATAGCTATGTTATATGATCAAGGTAAAATAAATGGTGCCTTAATTATATCTCCTAAAGGAGTAACTGGCACTTGGTATGAACAAGAACTTCCTACTCATTTACCAGATCATATAGAAAATGAGACCGTATTATGGCAAGCAAATATAACTAAATCTCAATCGCGCAAATTAGGGACTTTATTTAAAACGGGAGAAGAGCTTCATATCTTAGTAATGAATGTAGAAGCTTTTTCTACTCAAAAAGGAATTAACTTTGCTTCTAAATTTTTATCTTGCCATAATGCAGTTATGGCGGTGGATGAAAGCACTACTATAAAAAATCCTGATGCCAAGAGAACTAAAAATATTTGTAAACTAAGTGTTGATGCGAAATACAGAAGAATTTTAACAGGATCCCCTGTTACTAAATCTCCTTTAGATCTTTATAAACAATGTGAATTTTTACAATCTGATTTATTGGGGCACTCTTCTTATTACACCTTTAGAACAAGATATGCAGTTATGAAAACTGCTAACTTTGGAGGAAGATCTGTTCAAATTGTGACAGGTTATAAAAATTTAACAGAACTGTCTGAAAAACTTAAACCTTTTTCATATCGCGTATTAAAAGATGAATGTTTAGATTTGCCGCCTAAAACTTACATGAAAAGAAGTGTTAAGTTATCCGAAGAACAAGCAAAAGTTTACAAACAAATGAAGCATTTAGCTCTTGCTGAACTTGAAGGTAAAACCATGACTACAGCTACTGTCTTAACTCAACTTATGAGACTCCAACAAATTACATGTGGTCATTTCAAAG
>Ga0114934_10003144_pt1 | contig 10352 bp, 17 predicted proteins | sample 4SBtaG_2_FD_99695 | JGI IMG/M metagenome (GOLD analysis project Ga0114934, IMG submission 99695) | Deep subsurface microbial communities from Kolumbo volcano to uncover new lineages of life (NeLLi) - 4SBTROV10_white metaG | ecosystem: Environmental > Aquatic > Marine > Volcanic ...
GAATCGGTTTAAAAAAGAATGGATAATTTATACTAATTGGAACTACTATATCAGTAAACATTTTTTTAGCGTCATTACCAGTTTTAGATAATATTCCATATCTACTATCACTTGCTAAAGTTGCTAAATTAACTGTTTCAGCTGATGACATAAAAGAAAATCCAGATCTACGGTTTTTAAGATAGCACATTCCGTAACATCTTTGATCTGCTTTACATGCCTCCCAAAATATAAAAAATAATCTATTCGCTTCTCTAAAATCTGGAGCACCTACATCAATCTTGCTCCATTGAAGATACATATAATGAGCGCCTGTTAAATAAGTTGGTTTACCGTTATTCATAAACCAAAAACCTTCATCTCTTCTTGTAAACTCTTCATCTATATAGTCGAACCATTGACCTTTTGATTCTTCTGGATAATTTCTCCAATCAAATATATTTTTTAATCTATTTAATTCTTTTGGATATATAGACTTTTCCCAATATTGTTCTTTTTGCTTTTTACTTCTACTATATATTTGATTTGGTGTTTTTGGTAACGCTATCTTTAAATTTTGTATTTCTATTATGTCACCTATTTGACCAGTTTTAGAAATAACAATAATATCATTTTCTTTATTATAACCATATCTCCATTTCTTAGATTTGTTAAGTCTTTTTATGGTGTTTATTTTTATAGGCTCTATAACCTTTACTAAAGTTTGCTTATACATTATTTAGACCTTCCTTCTGCAAATCCTCTAAACGCTCTTTGTTCTACTTCTTCTTTTGGTTTGTTGTTTAGTAAACTTTCTTCTTCTTGGATTCTAGTTAATATTTCAAAAGCATCAAATATAGCTAATTTTTTTGTTGCCGCCGCGTTCTTTAATCTATCTGCTGATATATCGTCGTCTGAATCTACTATAGGTTCTTTTGCTACTTTAATTAGTTCGTCAACAGCTTTTTGCCCAGCTTGGATTATATTCTTCTTCGTTTCCTTGATATTCATATTTAATTGTAATAAATTTAGTAATAACTCTATATAACCTCTTGCTATCTATAATGAATTCGTAAGTTGAAAAAGGCATAAAACCTACTAAATCATCTACTTTGTAAGTTCCATCTGTATACTTAATTATACCTATACAACTTTCTTCTTGATCTATATTTAACTTATTTCTTTGTTTAATTGGTTGTATAAAACAATAACCGCTAGGAGCTCTCCATTTATTTTTTCTTTTATATAAAAATATTTGATCTTCTTTTATAAAATAAGTATCTTCATTAAAAAAACTCCTACTATTTCTTTCTCTACCTTTCATATCATGCCATCTTCTAAAAACATTATGATGAGTTATAATGGTATCTCCTGGTTTTATTTCTGTTTCAAAAGCTGTAGGAACAGATTTAACAATAGCTTCTCTATTTACAAATTTATGTTCAGATATATTTGTGTTAAGTATAAGTTCTTTATCGTCAATCTTTTTTTTATTATTATATCTTTCTCCCAAAGGAGATATAATAAAATCAAATGGAGACTTCATTAATACTGCAAATTATATTCTATAGATATAGCCATATTTTTATTAAAGTCTTTCCAAGGTAAAACATCGCTACCTTTTTTTATATAGATAGAATACTTATCGTCTTCTTCTATAATATTATTAATAACATGACCTCCATAAACTTCTTGACCAACTGAATAATGCATAGCATCATTTTTATAGTCTTTACCTACTGTAATTTTTCTAATTAGTTTCATTATAATTTATTGATCCATTCATTATATTGATATCTTCAGTACCATAAGCATCTTGAAATTTACCTCTCATTAATACTAGCTCATCGTTTAATCCAGCTAAACTATGTAAGATACTGTGTTTCTGCGCTTCTAATTGACCTGTCTGTAAATGGTTTTTGTTAATATTGTTTATTAATTCTTGTAAAGATTTTAATTCTTCATTAGTTATTTTTGAAGGCTTAGTAGCCTTCGGTGTTTTTCTTTTTGCCATTTTATTTAATTTAATTTTATTATTTATTTATTGTTCGAATCCTAATATTACTGTAACGGGTCTTACATTTACTATTTCATCTTCATCAGCTATTGCTACACCATTAGCTGATTCTAACAATATAGAAGTCGCGTCAGGAACAGAGGCGACAGTGCCTATAGCAGTATCAGAATCATGTACGCATATAATATCTCCTGGTGCAAAGCATTTTCTAGCATCTACTGTTTTAACTGTTATATCAGTAGAGGCTCCAGATGTAACCGCTCCATTTGCTAATACACCTGTTGAAAAATCAAAATCATTACTAGCGCCACCAACTCCAGCACAGTATAATTTGTCATAACCTACATTTGTACCGCTATTAGGTTCTCCCTGTAGAACAAGCCCTCCGTTTGGAGTTAAACCTTCTCTACCGCTTACAAAAGTTGCCATATTCATATAATCTAATCCAATAGAAAATGTTGTAATATCAAACACTAAATGACCTAAAAGATTGTTATAATATCCATAACCAGATGCTGTTGCATTACCTGTTCCTAAAGATGTTGGAGCTGTTGCATCAGCATCGCCTTTAGCGAAAAATAATTGCATGTCTCTCTCTGTTTGAGGTGATCCGTCTTCACCTCTTACCAATAAAGCAGCACTAACTAAACGACATGCTCCTTTAGGTGCGTCAAACGCAAACCAATCCCACATAACGTCTTGCGCGCCAAAAGGTAAATCTGTTTTGCCACTTTGTATTATCGTCGCTACAGGAAGCGTTGGCCTTAATGTTACTGAAAAATATTTACTCATTGTTTTATTTTTTTACTTTTTCTAGTGATCTACCACCGAAGTAAGCACCAATCACTGTTATTAATACTAATTGTAATAAATCAACCCATGTATCTTTTACTTCAAAAGCAATAGCGCCAGCATCAATAAATATCATTAATACTGTAGATACTACTAAGAATATAAGTACCATAGGTCGTATATTTTTAGAAAGCCATGAATCTGAATTCATATCAACTTTCCATCTATTTGAAACTTCTTTTTGCATTTGGGCTTCGTAACCCATTATCATGTCTTTTATTTTCTTTTCAGCTTCAAGCTTTTCTTCTTTAGATGTATGTAGATTATCTATAACTCCACCTACGCCTTCTACTAGATCTTTAGCTCCTCCACTAAATATTTGTCCTAATATATTCATAATTATTTTATTTTATCTTCTACTTTTTTTCTAGCTCTTTCGCCAGCTTTATAAGCTTCTTGTTCCCATGGAAAACCTTTCCATCCTTCTGGATGAGATTCACCAGTTTTAGGATCTATTATATTACCATCTTTTCTCAAATACTTTTTACCTTTCCAAGTAACAGTGTTATCTGTGTATCCTAATTTTTTAACTTTTCTTTTAGCTCCTGGTTTAGACTTTACTTTTTTATTCATATCATCTAAATGTCTTTTTTCATGCGCTACAACTTCTGCTTCTAAAGGACTACCCTCAGGGACGCTTTCATCAACAAATATAGTACCGTCATTATTAGCTTCTCCTAAAATACCTTCTTCTAAATTTTTTCTAAAAATTGGAGTTTTAGATTTAAAGGCACTGCTAAACGTTTGTTTAAAAGGTTTACCTTCAGCATCTGTAAAAGGTTTAGAAGGATAAGTATTGTGATATTCTTCGTGCTCTGTATCTGTTTTAAAATCACCGTGTGGTTTTTCTACTTCATCAACAACTTTGCCTTTCTTTATATTTACTTTATAACCCATATGTTTCAAAGGATTATTCATTTTAAAAGCCATATTATCTTTCTTTGTCTTTTATCATATCATCTATAGATTTATTAAAAACCTTATCTGTATATGATTTGTTATTATAAAAAATACTTCTCTCTGAAGTTGGTAAATCTTCTTCTGCTAAAAGTATTCTATATATTCTACTTATTAATTGAGAGCATTTAAATGAGGTTTTGAATACACTATACTTAATAGTGGTTCTGTTGCGATGTCTCCAAGTCTCTATCCAACCCTCTCTTCTGAGTCTTTCCCAACGGTTCTTATCCCAACTCATAGTATAAACTCCGTCTATAAACTCTTTTCGTGTAAATCTTTCTTTACAATCTAAATAAATTAATAATTCTAAATCTGCATCCTTTAATCCGTAAGTCTTACAGGCCCATTTTCTAACGAGCCTGTAATACTTAAGGATATTCATTTCACGCAGATCCTGCGCGGTTAGTCTCACTTACTACGAAGCAGTAACTGTAATAGTACTAAGTGCAGTAACTTCTGACACAGCGTAAGTAGAGGCTAAATCGTCAGCAACTACTATAAACCCATCATGATGGATACCACCAGTAGCAGCACCAGCAAATAATCTTGATAGTGCAGCGATAGCATCAGCGTGATCATTAGCTCCAATTGTACAAACAACTTTGTCGTTTATAACGCTAGTAGTTGAATCTCCATCGTGATCAAATTGAACTTTTTCTTTCATAATTACTGGTTGAAAAAATAAAGTTAACGTGTCATCAGCTGTTGGAACCATACCAGTTAATCTAGATAATGGAAAACACATTGAATCTGCAGATGCATCATCATCTCCTAATGTTGCTTGTGTACGAAAGTACAAATAAACTTCTTTCATTTTGATTTGTTTTTTTTGTTAATAATTAGGTTAATTTACGTTTTGAGTTTTGGGGTTTGGGTTTATGGTTTTGGTTAATCTATAAGTACAACGTCCATTTGTTTTATAACGCCGTAAAATTTATCTTTATGTTGTATACCGTGGCCTGCATGTTTATCGTAATATATAATATCATTTTCTTTTATTCCTTCCACAAGATTTCCTATTGATATTACTTTAGCTTTTAAGTACCTATTGTCACTATCTATATCTTCAGTAATTAATAGCCCACCAATTTTTTTCTCTTCTTCTTTTATTGTTTCTATGATTATGTAATGATTAACTGCCTTCATTTATTCTTATATTAGATATTACACAATCTGCTGAAATTATAGTTGAAACTACACTTACAGCATTTTTAAGTGCAGATTTAGTAACAAGTAAAGGATCAATAATTCCAGTTTTAACCATATTAACACTTTCTCCTGTAACAACGTTTATACCTAATCCTTTAGACGGTCTAGGTCCAGTTTGTGTAAAGCCAGCATTGTCTAATATCGTTTCAAATGGAGCTTTTATTGCTTCTAATAAAATAGATTCTCCAATATTTTCAGGTTTAATACATTGAGAAGCGTTGAGTAGCGCAACACCACCACCTGGCACGATACCTTCTTTCAGGGCCGCTTTTGTAGCGTATATCGCATCCTCAACTCTATCTTTCTTTTCTTTAAGTTCTATTTCTGATTCTGCACCTACCTTTATAATACCAACAGAACCAGATAACATAGCTAATCTTTGTTCTATTTTTTTCTTTAAGAAATCATTTTTTTCTTTTTTATAAAGCTTTTTTACTTCTTTTATTCTTTCAGTTACGTCTTCTGTATTTTCTAAAATAGTAATAACAGTATTTTTATCATCAGTAACAGATTTTTCAACCTCTCCAAGCACGTCTAATGAAATCCCATCTAAAGAATCTCCTAGTTCTTCGTTGATTACTGTAGAATTTGTTAAGATCGCCAAGTCTTTAATAGTGTCTTGTTTAGTAGGGCCAAAGCCTGGTAAGTCAACTATATTAACTTTAATGTTTCCTTTAACTTTATTCATTAAAAGTGCGCTTTTAACTTGTTGGCTTACTTGAGCAACTATAAGTAAAGATCTATTTTGTTTTATAGCAAACTCTAATATGTTTTGAATCTTTCTAATATTTGGGATTTCTGACGCTACTATTAAAACTAATGGTTTTTCTAGCATTGAACGTTGTTTATCTGTGTCAGTTATAAAGTGAGGTGATGTAAGTCCGGATTCTATCTGTACTCCGTCCACTATTTCAACGTAAGTATTCTCTGTTTCTGACCCTTCCATCAGCACTACACCATCTTTACCTACTTTTTTATAAGCTTCTGATATAATTTTCCCAAGTTCTTTATCATTATTGCAACTAATAGAAGATACATTTTCCAACATGTCACCTTTTATTTCTATTGATTGCTCTTTTAGATAATTATTTACTTTTTTAAGTCCAGATTGTATACCTTCTTTTATTTCTCTTATTGAGACACCATGGTATTTTTCATGGTTTACATTTTTTATTAGTGATTCAGCAAGAACGGTAGCTGTAGTAGTTCCGTCTCCTGCTTCTTTCACTGTATTTCTAGCAGCTTCTTTAATAAGTGTAGCTCCCATGTTTTCAACCGGATCAAACAAGACAACTGATTCTGCTACAGTTACTCCGTCTTTTGTGATAACCGGTTTTCCTCGAGCGTCTTCATAAATAACACATTTACCAGATGCTCCTAAAGTGGACTTAACTGCTTCAGCAAGTTTATCCACGCCTTTTATAATTCTTTGCTTTGCGGAATCGCCAAAGTTTAAGTCTTTGACAATCTCGCTAGGTTGATTGTATTCCATTTAATTTAATTTAATTGTGTTTCTATTCAAATGTTTTTATAACTTTTGGGCCTTGTATAGCTTCTAATTTTTTAGAGAAATGATCGATGCTTCCATCTATGGCAGTTTCAGCACCTTTTATTGTCTCTCTTCTTGTAACAGCGTGCCATTCCTTGTTTTCAGGGTTTGAGCACTCTGTTTGATAAAAACCATTAGGTAATTGGGTTATTCTCCAGTTTTTCTTTTCTGCAAGATGTTTCCATTGGTTAATAGTTTTTTCATTCGGTTTTGTTGTGTTCGTGGTATACGAACTTTTGTAATACAAATAAGTCATTTTGGTTTTATTTTAGGTTAATAACTTGGTTTAGGGTCTTTCCCTATATTTTAATCTACCTCGTCAGGATTTGGGCCTAATTCTTCATCTCTTTTTAAGGCATCTTCCATTCTTTGATCGTTACGTAGCTTTTGTAATTCTGTGTTTAATACAGTTAGATCTTTCTTTTCTTGCTCATTTAGATCTCTTCCATAAGTAGATTCATTTTCATTAATAAATCCTATTCTATCTTCAAGATCATTTATTTGTTCAACTACATTATCTCCTGTATACGGTTCTAAATCTTCAATCTCTGATGGTAATCTATCTACTAATTGATTAATTGGAGAGTTACCCATAGTTGTTGGATCTATTCCAGCGTCTTCAAATGCTTTGTATTCTTCATGAGTCATAGCATCTTGATTAATACCACCTTTGTCACGATATTTCATAGATTGTTTAAGAATAAAATCTTCTTTTGCTGCTTTAGATGAAAATCTTCCAGGAATTGGCTTCTTCATGCCTATCGTTGGATCCCAATAGTAATCTTGACCCTCTTTCATAGCTTCGATTTCTTTTGCTACTGCTCTTCTACGCTCTCTACGAGACATATCTTTAATTTTACCCTTAGTTTCTTTATAACTACCTACATATTCTGCTGGATTACCCTCTACATCCTCTCCTGGTATTGTAACTGATTGTTTCATAGGTGTTGGTTCATTACCCATATTAAAGACTTTATAATCTTGTGGATCACGGTAGTTCTTCATTGGTGTTTTATCTGGAATAGATTCAAGTCCTTTTCCTCTATCTCTTTCTTCTGCCGCTTGTTTTTCTCTTATTCTTCTTTCGATTTTTTCCTGTATAGTAAGGCCTTCATCTCTATCAATAGAAATTCCAGATGATCTTTGATCTATTGGTTCTTCACCTACAGGCTGCGGTCCGAAACCTTGTTGAAAAGGAGAGGATGCTGATCTACCATCTTTCATACTTGGTGTTTCAGATCTTTGATTTATTCCTGGCAAAGCGTGTCCTTTCATTTTAAACCCTTTACCTTTTGCTTTTCTTGACATAATTAATATTTTTTATGTTTTTTAACTGGTGATTTTTTATCTGCAGCAGCTTTTTTCATAGACTCTGTAGTGTTACCATCTCCATCAATATCTGGATAGTCTGGCTTAGCAGCTTCAAATGGTGACTTATTAGTTTTTTTCTTTGTCATCTTTTTACCTTTTGGCATTTTATCAATTTTACCAGGTTGTAATCCAGTATACGATCCCGATTTTCTTGCTTTCGTAAACGCCTTTCTAACCTCTTCATCAGACATACCACTTATGTTCTTTTTATCTGTTTGTTTAACTGGAGATTTACCACGCGCGTCTTTACCTTCAGGTATATCAAATTCTCTTTTTTTAGCTGGTTTAGCTTTCATTTCTTCTTTACCCATTTCTTTCATTCTTTCTTTCATTCTTTGCTTTTGCTCATCAGTAAGATCTGTTTTGTACTTATCTTCCATAGATAGATCTTTTCTATTAGGTTTCTCTGTTTGTTTTAAAGCCGACTTAGTCGCCATTTTACCCATTTTGTATGGGTTTCCTTTCATTTTAAATGCCATAGTTTTATATTTATTTGTTTTTTAAAGGTACCTCTATTACTATATCACCTGGAAAAGTATAGTTTTTACCTGGTTTCATTAATTTTGTATTTCCTAAATTGTCTTTACCAATAACATCATGTGGTACTTCTTCCATAGTTATATGTTTACTATGTATCACGTTAATGTCATTTTGTTTATCTGGAGAATCTATTTTATATCCTTCTATAGAGTGCATAGAAACCATAGGTTCTCCTTTAGGATTTGGTTTCCTCATTTTGAATTTACTCATTTTACTCTAACTCCATAGTTTTTGTACTAATCTTCCCTGTTTTCTTTTTAGCTTGCTTAGGTTTTGTCATATCTCTTTTCATAGCAACTTGCTTAGGTTTTTCGACAAGCTTTGCTTTCTTTCTAACAACTTGCTTAGGTTTTGTCATTTGTCTTACCACACCAATTTTCCCGCCATAATCTTTTTTCCCTTCTTTCTTAAAACCTTCATATGGTGTTGCTTTTTTCATCGCTTTTTCGATAGTACGTCTTTTAGGACGAGATATTTTCGTTAAAGTTTCTGTAGGACGTTTTACAGGATCTGGTCTTGTTCTTGCTTCCATCTTCTTATATACTTTCGTACTTTTCCCAAAGACTTCTCTTTTTTTAGTATCGATCGTTTTTCTCAAGCTTTTCTTTTTGCTTCTATTATCTCCATAAGTTTCTCGCGTTAATCCTTTCAATTTTTCATCACCGAAACGGTTATTTTTTACTTGTTTCATTGGAGATTCACCCTCTACTGCTTCTTTTGCTTTTTCTCTATTTAGTTCGTCTTGCGCACTAACAATATCTTGCATAATCATTTCTGCCATTTCTTCGTTACCTTCAGACATAGCTTTTTTGTAATCATTTTTAAAGTTCTCTAAAGATTGCTCTGTTGTTTCTTCACCTGTCCAACCCTCTTGGTATTCGTTATCAACTTGATTCATTGGGCTCGACTTAGCCGGAAAATCATATACGCCAGCCTTCACACCAATTTGATCAACATTTTGATCACTGTACTCTCCTGTTTCTGGATCGTATGTTGATCCTGCTCTTTCTTCTTTTTCTTTATCAGTTAAACCATATCGTAAATTTTCACGCCAGTTTAGTTTGTCTACATTTGATTGTCTTGCGGCATCTTCTGATAAAAGACGTTTATGTTCTTTTCTTTGTTCTTGACTCATGTTAGCAATACGTTTTCTGTCTTCTTTTCTAACCTTATTAAGCCAATCTAAATCACCTTGTTCTTCTGCATACTTTCTAGCTTCTCTATTAGTAAGCTCTACATTTCCTTCCCCTGACTCTATTGCGTCCATAGCTCTATCATAAGATACTCTTTTACCGTCAATAAAAGCTCCTTGAAATTTTGCTGGTGATCCCGATCCAATTCCAAAGTTTCTTTTCATTGGTGAACCTTTCATCTTAAATGCCATATTATTTTGTTTTTTTATGTTTATTAATTTTTACTTTTATATTTCTTCTATGCGTAGGGTGTTTCTTTTTCTTCCTATCTTTTATAATGATAACTTTTGTAGGTTGTTTATATGTAGGTGTAGTATATATAATGGGTGTTGTCGATGTGTATGGTACAACCGTGCATGAAGTAGCTAGCATCATGAGTAAAACACCTATGGCAAAGCCAAAGATTAAACCTATTATTGTCATTTCATTTTCTATTCTCATATTCTTACTAACTATTTACTAATAGTTACATACATTTCTCACTATTTAAGTGAAGTGTGACACTAGCTTGTTACTAATCTCTATATTAATACCCTAATGTCACTAAAAAAACATATTGCAAATATTGGGGTGTAGCGTTGCCCCCCAATCCCCCTCCCCCTCCCCCCCCTGCATAAAACATTTTCCAACGCGCGGTCCGCCACCCTCCGCCCTTTGCCGCTTAACTAGTATGTGCTCGAGC